>Ga0070739_10000236_pt1 | contig 115623 bp, 101 predicted proteins | sample Coa_R1_7_FD_66445 | JGI IMG/M metagenome (GOLD analysis project Ga0070739, IMG submission 66445) | Surface soil microbial communities from Centralia Pennsylvania, which are recovering from an underground coalmine fire - Coalmine... | ecosystem: Environmental > Terrestrial > Soil >...
CCATAGTGCGCCAGCAGGCTGCGCGCCAGGTCCAGCACAGGCATCCCGCGGACGCCGGTGCGGAGGATGATGGCGACGAGCTCCTCCTCTCTTGAGCGCAGCCGGCCCCTGGTGATACAGCCGCTCGCGAGGCCGCTCGTGCGCCGGCAGCGCCTTGATGCTCGGATGGTATTCCAGCCCGTCGCCGCTAATGCGTCCGCCCCCTGGCCTCGTGATCTGGCAGCGCTCGGCCCCGCCAGGCCGAGCGACCGGGCGCATTATAAATCAGGCGCCCGGGAGTGGCTAGATCACTGACCGCCCGCGGAGCAGCCACGGCTGGGGCGTGGCAGACGGGAGCAGGGATGCGCATCGTTTTCATGGGTACCGCCGCCTTTGCGATCCCCGCGCTGGGGGCACTACGCGACGCCGGCTACGCGGTCGCCCTCGTGGTGTCGCAGCCGGACCGCCCGGCCGGCCGCGGCCGCCGCCTGACCGAGCCGCCGGTCGCCCGCTGGGCACGCGAACATGGGCTCGCGCTGCTGCAGCCGGCGACGCTGCGCGACCCGGCGGTGCAGCAGCAGTTAGCCGCCGCCGCCCCCGAGGCCATCGTGGTTGCAGCCTACGGGCAATTCCTTCCTCGCGAGGTGCTCGCCCTCCCGCCGCTTGGCTGCCTTAACATCCACCCCTCGCTGCTGCCGCGATGGCGCGGCCCCGCTCCGATCCAGGCCGCGCTCCTGGCCGGCGACCCCGAGACGGGCACGTCGATTATCCTCCTTGAGGAGCGGATGGACGCCGGCCCCATCCTGGCGCAGGAGCGGTTGCCCATCGGCCCGGACGACGACGCGGTGAGCCTCGAGCACCGCCTCGCCATCCAGGGCGCGCGCCTGCTGCTCGAGACCCTCCCCCGCTGGGCCGCGGGGGAGATCACCCCGGTACCCCAGGACGAAGCCGCCGCAACCTATACGCGGCGGCTGACGAAAGAAGACGGCCGCCTGGACTGGCGCCAGCCAGCCGAGGCCCTCGCCCGGCAGGTGCGCGCCTGTGCGGGCTGGCCAGGGGCGTTCACGGTGTGGCGCGGCCGGCTCTTGAAGGTCCTCCGCGCGACCCCGCTCGCACACCAGCCCGCGGCCCTGGCGCCTGGCACCGTCTACGTCCTGCCCGGGAACGCCGGCCCCCAGATCGCAGTGGCGACCGGCGCGGGCTCCCTGCGCCTGGACACTATCGAGCTGGAGGGGCGCCGCCCGACCAGCGCCCAGGCCTTCGTGCAGGGCTACCGGGATTTCGTGGGCGCCGTGTTGGGCGCCTCCGCGTGAGCCAGGGGCGTGCTTGCACAGCACCAGCACTTTCCTAACGGAAAATTTCATTGAGCGGGGCCGGGCGGCGTGCTACACTGCGGCTAAGAAGCCGATCCGGGGGTGGACCCTTGGTCGAGAGAGGGTCGTCTTGCTGACGGGGGTGCGGTAGATGAACACGAACTTCCTCAAGACCGTCCTGCTGCTCACCGCGCTCACAGTGCTCCTGGTCCTGTTGGGAAAGGCGATCGCCGGCACCAGTGGGATGGTCGTCGCGCTGGTCTTCGCGGCGCTCATGAACTTCTTCTCCTATTGGTTCTCGGACAAGATCGCGCTCGCCATGAGCGGTGCGCGGGAGGTCTCGTACGACGAGGCGCCGCAGCTCTACCGCCTCGTCGAGCAGGTAGCGCAGTGGGCACGGATCCCGCGGCCGCGGGTGTACATTATCGAGAGCGAGTCGCCGAACGCTTTCGCGACGGGGCGCGATCCCAACCACGCCGCGGTGGCCGTGACCACGGGCATCCTGCGCCTGCTTGATGAGCGCGAGCTGGCGGGGGTGCTGGCGCACGAGCTGGGGCACATCCGCAACCGGGACACGCTCATCATGACCGTGGTGGCCACCATTGCCGGCGCCATCACCATGATCGCCAATATGGCGCAGTGGGCCCTGTTCTTCGGCGGTGGGCGGAGCGATGACGAGGACAGCGGGATGCATCCCCTGGCGGCGCTATTGATGATCATCGTGGCGCCGATCGTGGCAACCCTGATCCAGCTCGCTATCTCGCGCGCCCGGGAGTTCGAGGCCGATGCCACTGGCGCGCGCATCTGTGGCGACCCGCTGGCACTAGCGAGCGCGCTGGAGAAGCTGGAGCGCGGCGCCGCGCTGCTGCCGCTGAACCCCAACCCGGCGACAGCGCATCTCTACATCGTGAATCCCTTCGGCGGGGGCGGCTGGCAGTCGCTGTTCATGACCCACCCGCCCATCGCGGAGCGGATCGCGCGGCTCCGCGCGATGGCGATGCGGCCCGCGCTGAGCTACTAGCGATGCTGCGCATCGCGCCGTCGATCTTGAGTGCAGACTTCGGCCACCTCGCTGATCAGGTCCAGGCGGCCGAGGCCGGCGGAGCGGATTACATCCACATCGATGTGATGGACGGCCTGTTCGTGCCGAACATCACGATGGGGCCGCTCGTGGTCGAGGCCGTGCGGCGCGCCACACGCCTCCCGCTCGACGTGCACCTGATGATCCAGGCCCCAGAGCGCTACCTCGAGGCGTTCGTTGCGGCCGGCGCGTCGATCCTCACCATCCACGCCGAAGCCTGCACCCACCTGCAGCAGGCGCTCGCCCGCATCCGCGCGCTGGGGGCACGCGCAGGCCTGGCGCTATGCCCGGCCACGCCCCTGGCGGTGGTCGAGGAGGTTCACGAGGACCTCGATCTCCTGCTCGTGATGACCGTGAATCCAGGCTTCGGGGGCCAGCGCTTGATCCCGGCCACCGTCGGGAAGGTCCGGCGCGCCCGTGCCCTGCTGGAGCGGCTCGCCGCCCCCGTGGAACTCGAGGTCGACGGCGGGATCAACCCCGAAACCGCGCCCGCGGTGGTCGCGGCCGGCGCGGAGACGCTGGTCGCCGGTTCGGCGGTGTTCAGCGCCCCCGGCTCGGTAGCGGAGAACATCGCCGCCCTGCGCGCGGCAGCGGAGCGCGCAGCGCTGCAACACTGCCGCGCTGGCTGACCGCCGCACCGCTCAACGCGAGGGGGCGGAGCGCCGCGAGGCGGCTGCCATTAGCCCGAGAGGTATTTGCGCGCCGTCCGGATACAGCGCGTGCAGGCCTGCACGCGCTGCGCCACGCCATTGATGAGTAGCGTGGTCTGCTGGATGTTGGGCAGCCACCGGCGAGGCGTCCGCCGCTTGGAGTGGCTGACGTTGTGGCCGAAGGAGCCCTTCTTGCCGCAGACCTCACAACGCCGTCGCATCGTCTCCTCTCACCGGGGTCGAGACCAGACTGCCGCTCGGGCAGTGAGCTACACTCGGGGGTGCGCTGCTATGTTAGCATCCCCGGGCGCGGCGCCGCAAAGCCGTGCGAGCCCGTCACAGCCGGCGCGCCGGCTCTTCTGCCGCCGGCCGCTCCCGTAGTATGCTGACGTAGAGCCCCCGCGGGGGCTCGTCGACTGCTGCGCCCTATTCGTGGAGGCAGAGCCGATGCGCCAGCCGCCGGGTGCGCCGGCGCCCCCAGCCCACGCGGAGTTCCGCCGCCTCGACCGCATCCTCGCGCTGGAGGCCCAGAGCGGCTACCGCGACCGCACGGTTATCGGCGGGCTCGGAAGCTATCTGCAGCACCTGGCAGGCCGGCTGGCAGCTCGGGAGGATGCCCACCCCTGGCACCAGGAGCTCCGGCAGCTACGCGCTCTGCTCGAGGGCTACGCCACGCAGAGCGTCGCGGAGCGGGCCGCAGCGGTCCAGGCCGCGCGGGCGCTCCTGGCCCTCCACCTCGCCGCGAGCGCGGCAGCGCCTCCCCTCCGCACTGCCGCCCTCCGTCAGGCGCGGCCGGCCACCAGACCGCCTCCCGCGCCCGAGCGGACCGCCGGCCCGCCAGCGCGCGCGGCCGTGGCGCCGCGCCGGCCCGCGAGCGGCCCCTTCCCGGGGCTCGAGCGGCCACTCCGCGAGGTGCCCGGGGTCGGCCCTCACCGCCAGCGGCTGCTCGCGCGCCTCGGCCTCCACACGGTCGAGGACCTGCTCTACCACTTCCCGCTGCGCCACCTCGAGTATCCGCCGGCGGTGCCGGCGAGGGAGTTGTTCTTCCTCGCGCGTGCGAGTTTCGAGGGCACAGTCCGCCGGGTCGAGGTTCAGCGCACCGCGCGGGGGCTGCAGCGCATTACCGCCGTCCTGGCGGACGACACAGGGGAGGTGGAGGCTGTCTGGTTCCGCGCCGGCTACGGGCTGCGGTTGCCACCGGGCCAGCGCATCGCGGTGAGCGGCGACCTCGTCCTGTACGGCCGGCGCGTGGTATTCGAGAACCCCGACTGGGAGCCCGCGGACGAGGGGCCGCTGCACACCCGCTGTCTCGTCCCGGTCTACCCGACCACCAAGGGGCTGCCTCAGACCTGGCTCCGCGAGCTGATCGCCCGCGCGGTCGACCAGTGGGCAGACACGGTCCCCGAGCTCCTGCCCGCGTGGCTCCGAGAGGAGGAGCGGCTCCCCACGCGGGCTGCGGCGCTGCGCGCTGTCCACCACCCCGCCGACACGCAGCAGGCGGTGGAGGGGCGCCGGCGCTTCGCCTTCGACGAGCTGCTCCTGCTCCAGCTCGCGGTGCTCCAGCGGCGGCACGCCCTGCGCCAGGCGCGCGCCCGCCCGCTCGTCGCCCCGCCCGAGCTGCTGCGCGCGTTCATCGCGGCGCTGCCCTTCGCCCTCACGCCGGCGCAGGAGCGGGTGCTGCAGGAGATCTGCGCCGATCTCGCCCAGCCCTACCCGATGACGCGCTTGCTCCAGGGCGAGGTGGGCTCGGGTAAAACCGTGGTGGCCGCGGCCGCGATGCTGGTTGCCGTCGCGGCGGGGGGCCAGGCGGCGCTCATGGCGCCGACGGAGATCCTGGCCGAGCAGCACTACCGCACGATCAGCACCCTCTACGACCGGGCGGCGGCAGCTCTGGCCGGCCCGCTGGGGCGCCCTCCCCGGGTCGCTCTGCTAACAGGCCGCCTGACGCCGCGGGAGCGGCGGGACCTGCGTGAGCGCGTGGCGGCGGGCGAGGTTGATGTGGTGATCGGCACACAGGCCGTGATCCAAGAAGGCGTGACCTTCCGCGCGCTGGTGCTGGCCGTAGCCGACGAGCAGCATCGCTTCGGCGTCCGCCAGCGGCTGGCGCTGCGCGAGAAGGGAGAGTGCCCCCATCTACTCGTGATGACGGCCACGCCGATCCCGCGCACCCTGGCCCTGACCCTCTACGGCGACCTCGACCTCAGCCGCCTCGACATGCTACCGCCCGGCCGCCAGCCTGTCCGGACCGTGCTGCTGCGGCCGGCGGAGCGCCCCCACGCCTACGAGCGGCTGCGGCGGGAGGTTGCCCAGGGACGCCAGGCTTATGTTATCTGCCCCCTCGTGGAGGACTCCCCGCACCTAGAGGTGCGCGCGGCCACCGAGGAGTACGCCCGCCTGCAGCAGAACGAGCTGGCCGGGCTGCGGCTGGGCCTTGTGCACGGGCGTATGCGCTCTGAAGAGAAGGAGGCCGTGATGGCCGCCTTCCGCGATGGGGCGCTCGATGTGCTGGTTGCCACCGCGGTCGTGGAGGTCGGGGTGGATGTCCCCAACGCGACGCTCATGCTCATCGAGGGGGCGGAGCGCTTCGGGCTGGCGCAGCTCCACCAGTTCCGGGGCCGCGTGGGGCGGGGCGAGCATCCCGCGACGTGCGTGTTGATCAGCCAGGCTACCACGCCGGAGGCGCTCGAGCGGCTCCAGACGGTGGTCGAGACGCACGACGGCCTCGCGCTGGCCGAAGCGGACCTGCGGCTGCGGGGGCCAGGCGACTACTACGGGCTGCGCCAGAGTGGCCTGCCCGACCTGCAGGTCGCAAGCCTGGGCGACCTCGCGCTCGTGGAGCGCACCCGCCGCGCGGCAGAGCGGATCCTGGCTCGCGATCCCCAGCTCGCGCTGCCCGAGCACGCGGCGCTGGCGCAGGCGGTAGCGCGCCGGGCCCGGAGCGTGGGCGAGCCGAACTGACAGGTGCGGCCGGCGACAGGCCGGGGAGCAAGCCCCGCGCCGTTCTCTCTCCCGGAGGACCAGCATGCAGGTCATCGCCGGACGCGCGCGCGGGACGCCGCTTCAGGCCCCACCGGGCCGGCGGACGCGCCCGACTGCCGATCGACTCAAGGCCGCGATCTTCTCCATGCTGGAGGCCGAGGCCTTCAAGCGTGGCGTCGTCCCCCCATCCGATGCGCCGGCGGGCACACTGCTGGTCGGGGTCGCCTGGCCGCGGGTGCTGGATCTCTACGCCGGCTCCGGCGCGCTCGGTATCGAGGCGCTCAGCCGCGGGGCGCAATGGGCGGACTTCGTCGAGGCGGATCCCGCGGCGCGCCGCGCGTTGGAGGCTAACCTGCGGCGCACGCGGCTGGCCGACCGCGCCCGCGTCCACGCGCTGACAGCCGCCGCCGCCATCTCGACATGGCAGGAACCCTATGATTTAATACTGCTAGACCCGCCTTATGCCGATCCGACGATACCTGCCATCTTAGAAGCGCTGGGGCGCTCTGCGCTCCTAAAGCCTTCCAGCGTGGTCGTGTTGGAACACGCGCGGCAGTTCGCCCCGCCGGAGCGCGCCGGGCGGCTGGTGCGGCAGCGCACACGTTATCATGGCGGGAGTGGAGTAACACTGTACAGCGTAGCGTCGGCGGAGGCGGCCTAGCGGCGGGGCAGCGCGAACCGGCGCGCCCGTCGCCCCTGCTGTCCACCGCCGCGAGGCGGGGACCGAGTATCTCACCTTGTGAGGAGGCTCCTACGCGCCGGGCGATCTATCCGGGGACGTTCGATCCCCCGCACAACGGGCACCTCGATGTGGTACACCGCACCGTTCGGCTGTTCGACGAGGTGGTGGTAGCGGTCTACGCCCAGCCCACCAAGCCGGTGCTGTTCGATGTGGGCGAGCGGGTTGCGCTGCTCCAGGAGGCGCTCAGCGATCTGCCGTCGGTCCGGGTGGAGCCCTATAGCGGGCTCACCGTGGAATATGCGCGGGCGCAGCAGGCCTGCGCCATCGTACGGGGGCTGCGCGCGACCGGCGATTTCGAGTTCGAGTACCAGCTCGCGCTCATGAACCGCCACCTCTGCGGCGAGATCGAGGGCGTTTTCCTCATGACCTCCCTACAGTACGCGCACATCAGCTCCTCGCTCGTCAAGGAGATCGCCCGGCTCGGCGCGGACCTGAGCGGCCTCGTGCCGCCCCACGTGGCGCGAGCCCTGGCGCGCAAGTTCGCCGCCCAGGCGGCGCCCTGAGCCGCGCGGGGCCCGGCGCGACTGGGCGCCCCGGCCGGCAGAAGCGCTATACTGAGAGGCGGTGGAGCTCGCTCGCACTGCACCCGCCCGGCGGCTGGCTTGGGGAGCGGCCAGGGCTGCCTCGGGCCAGCAGGACGGTCAAGTCCCAGGAGGGGGGTGACGCGTATCGACATCCTGTATTTGCTGGACCGCCTCGAGGAGGTGCTCAGCTCGGGCTCGCGGTTGCCGTTCAGCTCGCGAACGATGATCGATGAGCAGGAGTGCCTGGATATCCTGGACCAGATCCGTGTCGCCCTGCCTGAGGAGATCAAGCAAGCCCGGCGGCTGAACGCTGAGCGGGACAGCATCATCGCCGAGGCTGAGGCGCGCGCGCAGCAGATCATCCGCGAGGCCGAGGAGCGGGCGGCGGAGAAAGTCCAGGAACACGTCATCGTGCGCCAGGCGCAGCTCCGAGCCGAGCAGGTGGAGGCCGAAGCCGAGCGCCGGAGCGCCGAGATCCGCCGCGAAGCAGAGGAATACGCCTACGCCACGCTGTCGGAGCTGGAGAGCGAGCTGGAACAGCTGCTCCTGACCGTCCGGAAAGGTACCCGCGCCCTGCGGCCGGTCGATGGCACGCGTGCCGGGCGGCGCGCGCCCGACCGGAGTTGAGGCCGTCGCGGCTGGCAACCTATAATTTGGGTGTCAGCCCGCCGGACGGCGGCTTTTTCGTTTCCGGTGGGCTTTCGCCGCCGTGGGCGGCAATGGGGGCGCCCACGACGCGGCTAGCTTGACGAGGGTATAAGTATGCTTACGATCCATGTCGCTCAGTTGCTCAAATCGCCCGAGGGCACGACTCGCCGGAGCACGTTTGTCGAGGCGCCCGAGGTGCTCGGCGAGGCGGAGGTGATCGCGCCGGTCCGCGGCGAAGTCGCGCTCGTCCGGGTGCGCCAGGGCATCCTGGCCGATTGCTCCTTCGAAACGGCGCTCGCTCTCGAGTGTGCGCGCTGCCTCGCGGTCGCCGTCACCCCGGTGAGCGGCCGCTTCCAGGAGGAGTTCGTTCCGAGCGTCGACCTCCGCACGGGCCTGCCGCGAGCGGTCGAGGCCGATTCGGAGGCGTTCCTGATCGGCGAAGACCATGTGCTGGATCTCGCCGAGGCGATCCGCCAGCATGTCCTGATGGCGGCGCCGCTCCAGCCGCTCTGCCGGCCCGACTGCCGCGGCCTCTGCCCGGAGTGCGGCCACGACCTGAACACCGGGCCGTGCGCGTGCGCGCCGGTGGACGAGACCTCGCCATTCAGCGCGCTGCGCCAGCTGCTAGTGGAATCCGATGGCCCGCCGGCGCGGCGCGCCTGAGCCCACGACCCGAGGAGAGAACGGATGGGAGCGGTTCCCAAGCGCAAGGTTAGCTCACGGCGGCGCGGCAACCGCCGCAGCCATCACCATATCGTGGTGCCGCCGCTGGCGCGGTGCCCGCAGTGCCGCAACCTGAAGCCCACCCATCAGGTCTGCCCGAGCTGCGGCACCTACCGGGGCCGGCAGGTCGTCGCCGGGCGCGCCACCCAGCAGTAGCGCTCGCAAGGCGGCCGGTGAGGCCCGCGGGCCGGCCGCGGCGGGCGGTAGCGAAAGGAAGGGTCCCTGGAGGCGGGAAGCGGCGTGTTTGCGGGGCGGGTGGCGCTGGTAACGGGGGCCTCGCGCGGGATCGGCCGCGCGATCGCCGAGCGGCTGGCAGCGGGGGGGGCGGCAGTGGTCGTCAACTACCGCCGCAGTGCCGAGGCCGCCGAGGCGGTCGTTCGCGACATCCAGCAGCGCGGCGGCCGGGCCATCGCGGTCGAGGGCGATGTGGCTCGGCCCGAGACGGCCGAGCACCTGGTAGCCACAACGCTGGCAACCTATGGCCAGCTCGACATCCTGGTGAACAACGCGGGCATCACCCGGGACGATCTCCTCCTCCGCCTCGCCCTCGAGGACTGGGAGGCGGTACTGGCCACGAACCTGACCGGCGCCTATCTCTGCAGCCGCGCCGCCCTGCGGCCCATGCTGCGCCGGCGCTATGGCCGCATCCTCAACGTGAGTTCGGTAGTGGGCCTGATAGGTAACGCGGGCCAGGCCAACTACGCGGCAGCCAAGGCGGGGCTCATCGGCCTCACGCGGGCGCTGGCGCGGGAGGTGGCCTCGCGGGGGATCACCGTCAATGCCCTCGCGCCCGGCTACATCGCTACCGACATGTGGGCCTCTGTGCCCGAGGCCGTGCGGGCGCGCCTGCGCACCCTCATCCCACTAGGGCGCGAGGGAACGCCCGACGAGGTCGCGGAGGCAGCGGCGTTCCTGGTCTCAGACGCGGCCGGGTACATCACCGGTCAAGTGTTGAACGTCGACGGCGGGCTGGTGATGGCGTAGTGTTCCGGAAGATCCTCATCGCCAACCGAGGCGAGATCGCGCTCCGCATCCAGCGCGCCTGCCGCGAGCTGGGGATTGCCTTCGTGCAGGCGTACTCGGAGGCCGACCGCGACTCCTTGCCCGTGCGCCTCGCCGAGGAGAAGATCTGCGTAGGGCCCGCGCCGGCCGAAGCGAGCTACCTCCACCTGCCCCATCTGCTGAGCGCCGCGCTGCTGACCGGTGCCGACGCGCTGCACCCGGGCTACGGGTTCCTGGCCGAGAACGCCGACGCCGCCGAGGTGTGCGAGCAGTACGGCCTTGTCTTCATCGGCCCCCCGGCCCGGGTGATCCAGCAGTTCAGCAACAAGCTCGCGGCGCGCCGCCTGATGCAGGCCGCGGGGATCCCGATCGTGCCGGGCTCGCTGGAACCGCTCGCGACCGTCGAGGCGGCGCGCGAGGCCGCGGCGGCGCTCGGCTATCCGGTCATGCTCAAGGCCGCGGCGGGCGGGGGCGGCCGCGGGATGCGCCGGATCGACACCGAGCTGGAACTCACACGCCTGTTCCCCGTCGCGCAGGCGGAGGCGCGCGCGGCCTTTGGCGACGGTAGCCTCTACCTCGAGGCGCTGATTCCCGACGCGCGGCACATCGAGGTCCAACTGCTCGGCGACCGGTATGGTACACTGATCGAGCTTGGCGAGCGGGAATGCTCGCTCCAGCGCCGCCACCAGAAGCTGATCGAGGAGGCGCCGTCGCCCGCGCTCCAGCCGGCGACGCGGCGGGCACTGCTGGCGGCTGCGCTGCAGGGAGCCCGAGCGGCGGGCTACGAGAACGTCGGCACGATGGAATTTCTCGTAGACCGCGCGCAGCGCTTCTACTTCCTGGAGATGAACACCCGTATCCAGGTCGAGCACCCCGTAACGGAAATGGTGACGGGCGTGGATCTCGTCAAGGAGCAGATCCGCCTTGCAGCCGGCGAGCGCCTGCGCTTGAATGAGACAGAGCGGCGGCCGCGCGGCCACGCGGTGGAGTGCCGGATCAACGCTGAGGATCCCTTGCGCCAGTTCGCTCCTGTCACCGGGCGGGTCACGCGCTACACCCCGCCGGGCGGCCCGGGGATCCGGGTGGACTCGCACCTCTATCCGGGCTACGAGGTGCCGCCCTACTACGACGCGCTGCTCGCGAAGATCATCGCCTGGGGGCGCGACCGGGCCGAGGCCATCGCGCGGCTCAGCCGCGCGCTGCAGGAGCTGGAGCTAGAGGGGCTGGCCACAACGGTGGCCTATCAACGCGCGCTGCTCGACGACCCCGCGTTCGGCCGGGGGGAGATCTCGACGGAGTTCGTGGCGCGGCATCTGCAAGCCTTGCTGGACGGCCGGACCGATCCGGCCGCCGCCCGGCGCTGAGGGCGCGCTGGAGCAGGTGGCCGCAGCGGGGGCAACGGCGAGGGGCTGTGCAGGAGCATAAGGACAACGCGATGACAGAAGAGGCTGAGGCGCAGGGCACCGCCCGCCGCGCCGCCCGGGGCGCCGGGCGCGGCCGCCGCCTCGCCCGCACGCTGGCGTTCCAGACCCTCTACGAGATGGACGTCTCACGCCACCGGCCGGGCGCGGTGTTACAGCGGCTGCTCACGGAGGCCCAGGCCTCGCCCGAGGTTGCCGAGTTCGCGCGCGCGCTGGTCGCGGGCGTGCTGCGCCACCGGGCGGAGATCGATCGCCTGCTCCAAGAGGGGGCGCCGCTCTACCCGCTCTCCCAGATGTCGCCGATCGATCGGAATATCTTGCGGATCGGGATCTACGAATCCCTATATACTACCGAGCAGGTGCCCGTGCAGGTAGCGATCAACGAGGCGGTAGAATTAGCCAAGCGGTTTGGTAGTGACAGCTCACCCCGGTTCGTCAACGGCGTGCTGGGCTACGTGGTCCGGCACCATCGGCAGGTGGAGGATCAGCCGGCGGCCGACGCGCCCTGACGGGCGCCGCGGCCACGCCCCCGGTCGGGTATCCTGCGACGGACACACCCGAAGCCTTCAGGTACACCCACGCATGGGGAGGCATGCCCGTGAGCATGACCGCAGAGGAACGGCTGAAGAAGATCATCGCCGAGCAGCTCAGTGTTCCGGAGGAGGACGTCACGCCTGAAGCGTCCTTTATCGAAGACCTCAACGCCGACTCCCTCGATCTCGTCGAGCTCATCATGGCACTCGAGGAGGAGTTCGGCGTCAAGATCCCGGACGAAGATGCCGAGAAGATCCAGACGGTCCAAGACGCGATCGACTACCTCCACGAGCACATGGGCTGAGCCGGCGGCCCGGTACATCCGATGCGGCAACCAGGGGCGGCGGACGGCCGGGGGCACGCATTGCCCCCGCCGCGCCTGCCCCCGCGGCGCTCGGGCGCCTGCGGAGTCAGTACAGGCGCTGGAGCGGTAGGAGAAGGTGGTGAGCGCCCAGGCCCTGCCTCACCCGACGCCCCCCGGGGCGAGCGATCCCACCCCGCCCGCTTCTCCGCCCGGGGACGGGACCCGTGCGGCAGAGCGGGAAGCGGGCACGATGACCATCCTCGAGCACCTCGAGGAGCTCCGGCAGCGCATCATCATCTCCGGCATCGCACTGCTCATCGGCATGGCGCTCTCCGCATTCCTGCTCACCCCTCACGTCATGGCATGGCTGGTAACGCGGGCGCCCGTACCGATCATCAACATCAGCCCGCCCGAGATCTTTACCGCCTATCTCAAGGTGGCGCTCTTCACCGGGGCGGCTATCGCGATGCCCGTGATCCTCTACGAAGCGTTCATGTTCGTCCTGCCCGCGCTCACCCCGCAAGAGAAGCGCGTCGCGTTCATCGCGGTGCCCGGCGCGATGCTCTGCTTCATCGTCGGCGTCGCCTTCGGCTACTTCATCCTGCTGCCTGCGGCCCTGGGTTTCCTCGCGGCGTTCGGGCAGAACCTCATCCAGCCCATGTGGAGCATCGGGCCCTACCTCAGCTTCGTCAGCACGCTCTTGTTCTGGATCGGGGTGGCGTTCGAGATGCCACTAGTCATGTTCGTCCTGGCGAAGCTGCGCGTCGTCAATGCCCGCCAGCTCGGCCGCTACCGCAAGTACGCCTTCCTCGGGGCCTTCATTGTGGCGGCGGTCATCACCCCTACCCCCGATCCGTTCAACCAGACCTTGGTGGGCGTGCCGCTCTACCTGCTCTATGAGCTGGGCGTGCTCCTCGCCCGCTGGGCCTGAGGAGCACGCCAGGAGGGTGTAGAGGGGGCAATCTAGAGGGGCAACCCTAACCGTTCCTTAGGGCCTTACCGCCAGGACAGCTTATGAGTGAGGGGCAGGGGGTGCCGTCTGCCGCGCCAGAGAGCACAGGCTCAGCCGTTTAGCAGCAAGGCCACCAGGGCCACCAGCCCCACCAGGGCCACCAACCGCCCCACCAAGGCCACCAGCCCCACCAGCCCCACCAGGGCCACCAACCCCACCAGGGCCACCAGCTCCACCACCAGTGCCAGGCGGGAGCGCTGGCCGGCGCCAGGAGGGCATCGAGCCCACTAGGGGTAGCGGAGGTCAGGCTGGACAGGACGCCGGTGGCGTTGTCGCTTGCAAAGACCGGTGCCGCGTGGAACGCCGTCAGAGCGACTGTAACCAGGCCGAGGACTGCCAGCACAGTCAGTGCTCTACGCATCGACTCCCCTCCTTCATTGGTATGTGCGGCAGCACGGCACCACTCTCAGGATAGCAGACGGCCGAAATCCGCGCTACAGGCCACGTGCAAAATTTGCGATAGAGCGCATAGAGCGTCCGCGGCCGTGGCCCTCGGCAGCTGCATGATGACAAGGGAAGTGGCCGTTGGCGTTGGGCGGCGCCTGGCCGGTGGGCTAGGGGGCGCGGCGGGGTAGGTGCTCCAGCACCCAGGCCTGCTGGCCAGGGTCGGGGAAAGCGAGATAGGCGGCGGTGAGCTGGTCCAGCTCGTCACGGTACAGGAGCTGGATCGCGGCCCAGCGCCTCCCCCCTGCGTACTGCCAGCCGGCGGCCACGGCGACCAGTGCCGCGCGCGGGATCACCAGCGTGCCCACCGTGGCCATGTACTCGTCGGCAGACTGGTAGAGCACCCGGGCCGCGCTCCCCCCCAGCGCCTCGGGCTGGTAGACCCACTCCGCGAAGGGCAGCCGCCGGGCCGCGGCGAGCTCCGCGCGGGTCAGGCGCCCCCGGCTCGGGAAGGCTTGGCGCGCGGCGTCGGGCCCGGCCAAGAGCGGCGGTGGGGACACCAGCCGCAGCGAGCCATCGCGCGCGACGGCCAGGCTGCTGCGGGCGAGGAGCCGCCACTCCGGCCCGTCTGGCCGCTCGAAGTAGCCGCTAGCGAGGCAGCGCGCCGTGCGGCGGGGCGCCACAGGCCCTCCGGGCGGAGCCGGCCGGAACACCACCCCTGGTGGCAGCGCGGCCAGCCACCAGATGGCCAGGCCGAGCACAGTAGGCATGACGAGAAGGCTCAGCAGACGCGGAGGAGTCGGCTCCGCGGTGGCCTCGTGCACCTGCCAGAGCCAGAGCCCCGCGCCGCCGAGGAGCCCCAGCGCCACGAGCAGCCGGCGCAGCCCGACGAGCAGCCCTAGCAGCCGGTAGGGCACATCCAGCGGGTCCCAGCGGGGCGCCTCAGAGGCCATAGCGGACGCGGCATTCGGCCAGCACGGCGATCGCGCGCTCCACCAGTGCGCGGTGGGCCGGGACGTTGAGCCAGCGGCTAACCCCCGAGGCGTGCGGGAGCGGGAGGTAACGCAGCCCATCCCGCTCCACGAGCGTGCCCACCACGTCCTCGAGGCGGCAGGGGCCCAGAAAGTGCTCGATCGCCATCTTACCAACCAGGACCACGAGCGCAGGCCGCAGGAGCCGCAGCTCGGCCGCGAGGAACGGCTGGCAGAGCCGGATCTCCGCGGGCGAGGGGCGCCGGTCGCCCTGGCCGCGGGGCGCCGGCCCGGGGAAGCAGCGCGTGAGGGAAGACAGGTAAGCCTGCTCATGGAAGTAGCCCGGCGGGAAGCCGGCGCGGGTGAACCACTCCGCCAGCACGCGCCCGGCCGGGCCGGCAAAGTGGCGGCGTCGCTGGTGGGAGCGCCGGCCGGGCGCCTGGCCGACGACGAGCACGCGGGCCTGGGCGGGGCCGTGCGCGATCGGCGCGGCTTGCGGCAGCAGCCCGGCGCGCTCACAGGCGCGGCAGGCGAGGATGCGCTGCTGGAGCTCCGCGATGCTGGTTATCTCGCCGGCGTCCGCCATGGCGCTGCGCGTTCCCCCTCTGGGGCCTGCTTTTTTTTACCCCTTATAGTTTCACTAGCTGCCGGGCGCTGTCCACCCCGGTGGCGTGCGCTCGGCAGCGGGGCAGGTGCTGGGCTAAAATCCCCCAGGGCGCGGCGCCGAAGCGCAAGGCGGAAGGGTACACAGAGCTATGGAACTCGTCGTCGAACAGGGATCGCTGGTCGATATCGCCACCCCGCTGCTGGTGGTGAACCTCTTCGAGGATGCGCCCGCGCTGGGCGGCGCGACGGCGGCAGTCGACGAGGCGCTGGGAGGACTCCTCGGACGGCTCCGGGCGGCCGGCGAGCTGCGCGGCAAGCTGGGCGAGGCGGTGGTCGTGCATAACCCCGACGGGCAGCGGCTGCGCGCCGAGCGAGTGGTCGTGGTGGGGCTGGGCCCCCGCACGACCTTCGGGGCCGAGGCCGTCCGCCGCGCCGCCGCGGTCGCGGCACGGAAGGCCCAGGAGCTGCGGGTTAGCGAGTACGCGACGATCGTGCACGGGGCTGGCGCGGGCGGGCTCGCGCCGGCCGTGGCGGCGGAGGCGCTGGCCGAGGGGACACTCCTGGCGCTCTACCGCTACGACCAGTTCAAGAGCCGCCAGGACGAGGAGGCGGTGACCGTGCGGCGAGCAACGGTCGTGGAGCGGGACCCCGAGCGGCTGGCGGCGGTGCGCGCGGGGGTCCAGAGCGGCACGGCGCTGGCCGAGGCGACGATGACCGCCCGCGACCTGGCACAGGGGCCAGCTAACCTCGTGACCCCGGCTTATCTGGCAGAGCAGGCGCGCGCGGTGGCGCAGCGCTATGGCATCGCGTGCGAGGTCTACGGCCTGGATGAGATCCGCGAGATGCGCATGGGCGGCCTGCTGGCGGTCAACCAGGGCAGCGCTAACCCGGCGCGCTTCGTTGTGATGCGCTACCGCGGGCCGCAGGCGACGAAGACCCTAGCCGTTGTGGGCAAGGGGATCACCTTCGATAGCGGCGGGATCTCCATCAAGCCGGCGGAGAACATGCACCATATGCGCCACGACAAGGCGGGGGCGGCCGCGGTGGTGGGCTTCATGCAGGCCGCCGCGACGCTGCAGTTGCCGATCAACGCGCTCGGCATCTTCGCCGCCACCGAGAACATGCCCAGCGGCTCGGCCTACCGGCCGGGCGATGTCATACGGGCCCGCAACGGCACCACCATGGAGATCATCAACACCGACGCCGAGGGGCGGGTGATCCTCTCCGACGCACTCACGTACGCGGCCGAGCAGCAGCCCGACGCGATCGTCGATCTCGCCACCCTGACCGGTGCCTGTGTCGTCGCGCTGGGGCACCATGCGAGCGGGCTGTTCGGCAACGACGAGGGGCTGATCGAGCTGATGCGGCGGGCGGGCGAGGCCTCGGGGGAGCGGGTGTGGCCGCTGCCGCTCTGGCCCGAGTACCGCGAGCAGATCAAGAGCACGATCGCCGACATCAAGAACATCGGCGGCCGGCCCGCCGGGGCCATCACGGCCGCGTGGTTCCTCGCGCATTTCGTCGATGGACGGCCCTGGCTGCACCTCGACATCGCCGGCACGGCCTGGACCGAGAGCAGCTGGGGAGAGCTGCCCCCCTACCTGGCGAAGGATGCCGCCACCGGCGTGGGGGTGCGCTTGTTGGTCCACTTCGTGCGCCTGTGGAACGGACGCTAGCACGCCGCAGCGGCCGGGGCGGTGAGCCCGCTGTTCGACACGTACTGGACCGCATTCACCCAGCTCCTCGCCGGCTCGCCCGCGGTGGTGGCGGCCTGGGTCGGCGCGGTGAGCATGTTCGCCGCCGGCAGCACGTGGCTGCTGTGCCGCCTGCTCCCCTACGCCGCGACCGATAACCCCGTCCGACGCGTGGCCCAGAACTCGGCCTTCCCCATCGGGGCGGCGCTGGGCAACAAGGTCCTCGATCTCCTCTTCGCGCTCATCCTGCTCCGCGTCCTCGGGCCGGCCGACGTCGGGAAGTACGCCTGGGTGGGCGTGGTGGTGGCCTACCTCGACATCCTGCTCGGCTTCGGGATGAACACCTGGCTCATGCGCGAGGTAGCCCGCGCCCCCGCCCACCTCGGCCAGCGGCTGGGCCGCGTCCTGGCCGCACGCGCCGTCGCCTGGCTCGGCGTGATGGCCCTCACGCTCGGGCTGATCGGCCCCTTGGGCCCGCTCCTCGCCGTCACCGCCGATGTGGCCGCGGCGCTGCTCCTCCTCGGCCTGGCCCTGGCGCCCGCGGGCCTCGCCGCGGCCCTGAGTGCGGTCTTCCAGGGGCACGAGCGGATGGAGTACCCGGCCGCCGTCACCGTGGTGACCACGGTGCTGAAGGTTACGCTGGGAGTGCTCGCCCTCGGTCTTGGCTACGGCTTCGTGGGCCTCGCCGCCGTGGCGCTCGTCGTGAACCTCGCCACCCTCGGCATCCTCACCGTGCTCTTCGTGGACGTTTTTGGCCGGCCGCGGCTGGCGCTCACCTTGGCCGGCAGCAGCGCACTGGCCCGGGCCACGGCGCCGTTCATGGTGAACAACCTGCTGGCCAGCCTGTTCTTCCGCATCGATAGCCTGCTGCTCCGCCCGCTCGCGGGCGATGTGGCGCTGGGCTGGTACAACGCCGCCTACCGCGTCATCGACGGCCTGACGCTGATCCCGGCCCACTTTACGCTTGCCCTGTTCCCGCAGCTCGCGCGCCGCGCCCAGATCGACCGCACCGCCCTCGCCCGCGTCTATCGCCACGCGCTCAAGCTCCTGCTCTCCCTGGGGCTGCCCATCAGCGTGGGCCTCGCGCTGCTGGCCGAGCCGCTGGTTGGCCTGTTCGCGGGGCCGGCCTACCTGCCCGAGGGGGCGCGCGCGCTGCAGGTCCTGATCTGGTTCCTGCCCTTTAGCTTCGTCAACGGCGTGACGCAGTATGTGCTCATCGCACTCGGCCGGGAGCGCTTCCTCACCCTGGCGTTCCTGGTGGCCACGGGCTTCAACGTGGGGGCCAACTTGCTGCTGATCCCCCGGCTGGGCTACCTCGGGGCCGCCTGGGTTACGGTAGCGTCGGAGCTGGTACTGCTGGGGCCGTTCTGGTGGGCGGTGCGGCGCGAGTTGCCGGCGCTCTCGCTCCTGCGGCTGGCGTGGCGTCCTGCGCTCGCGGCGGCCGGCATGGGCCTCGCCCTCCTCCCCGTGGTGAGCTGGAGTTGGCTGGCCTGCGTGCCCGTGGGTGTGGCGCTCTACGCTGCACTCCTGCTGGTGCTGGGCGGGATCGACGCCGAGGACCGCGCGCTGTGGGCGCGGCTGCGCGGGCCGGCGCGCGCGCCGGCGGACCGCCCGCGGGCGTGAACGTTAGGCCTGCTCGCTGCCTTCCGTCGGCCCCGGCGACCAGCTGGCGGCTGGTGCGGCAAGGTTGCCCGCAGCCGGCCGCAGGAACTCCAGGAAGCGGCTACACAGGGGCGAGAAGAACTTGCGCCGGCGGTAGATCAGCACGAACTCCTGGCTCAGCCCGCGGGGCGGTACCCGGACCTCGCGCAGCAGCCCCAGGCCCAGCTCCTGCGCCGCCTCGCAGCGGAACAGGATGGCGAGCCCCATGCCGGCCTGCACGGCGCGCTTGATCGCCTCGGCGTGCTCCAATTCTAGGACGACCTGCCAGGGCCCCTCGGCAGCCAGCGCGGCGTCCACGATGGCGCGCTGGGGGGCGCTGCCGGGAGGCAGCACCAGCGGGTGGGCGCGGACCTCGCTCCAGGCCACCGCCGGGCGCGCCGCGAGCGGGTGATCGGGATGGGTAACGACGACCAGCTCCTCGCGGCGCAGCGGCTCGGCGGCCAGGCCGTCGGGCAACGGCCCGGCCTCCACCAGCGCGAAGTCGTGGACGCCCGCCAGGGTCTCCTCGCAGATCGTGCCCCGCGCGGCGACGCGGAGCACCAGGTCGGCGCGCGAGTGGCGCTGCTTGAAGCGGCTAACGAGCTGCGGCAGCACATAGCTGCCCATGGTGGGCGTGGCCCCGATGGCGATGCGGCCGGTCCGGGCATCGCGGAGCTCGCTGACGAGCGCGCGCACCTGCTCCGTCTCGCGCAGGACGGTCTGGGCGTAGCGGTAGACGGCCCGCCCGGCCTCGGTGGGTAGACTTCGCCGCCCCTCCCGGTAGATCAGCCGGGTGCCGAAGAAGCGCTCCAGCCCCCGCACGTGGACGCTGACCGCGGGCTGAGTGGTGAACAGGTGGTCGGCGGCGAGCGAGAAGCTCTGCCGCTCGACTACCTCACAGAACACCCGAAGCTTGTACAGCGTCAGGAGCGGCTCGTCCATAAAGCTAAAGTGCGCGAAACCCTCCGAAAAAGCTATTGGCCTTTATACAACGTCCGCCGGTACCATTTCCACCAGACGCGCCACAGGCGCCGCTGGCGCGCCCCCGCCCGTGGCGGGCGGGGGCGCGGCGGGAAGGGCGAGCGATGGCGAAAGGAACAGCGTTCCTCGAGCGCATCCAGGCGGGTCCCCTCCTCGTCGATGGGGCGTTTGGCACGCTGCTCTATGCGCGGGGCGTCCCGTACGAGCGGGGCTTCGACGAGCTGAACGTGACCCAGCCAGCGCTCGTCGAGGGCGTGCACCGCGAGTATCTGGCGGCGGGCGCCCAGGTGATCGAGACCAACACCTTTGGCGCGAACCGCCTGCGGCTCGCGCTGTACGGGCTCGAGGCCCGCACCCGCGAGGTGAACGCGCAGGGCGTCTACATCGCCCGCACGGCGCGGGCGGCGCTCGCGCCGGCGGCCTTCGTAGCCGGGGCGATCGGACCGATCGGCCAGCCCCTCGAGCCGGTCGGGGCCATCAGCCTGGCGGAGGCCCGCGCGGCGTTCGCGGAGCAGGCGGCGATCCTCGCCGAGGCGGGCGCCGACCTCCTGCTTCTGGAGACGTTCTCCGACCTGCGCGAGCTGCGCGAGGCGATCATCGCCGTGCGCGGCGTGTGCGACTTGCCGCTGGTCGCCCAGATGAGCTTCACCGCCGACGGGCGGACGCCCACCGGCGAGGGGCCGGAGGAGGTGGCCCGCGCCCTCGAGGCCCTGGGGGTGGACGTGCTGGGCGTCAACTGCGGCGTGGGCCCGCAGGTGGCGCTCGACGTGATCGCGAGCATGGCCACCGCGACGCGCACGCCGCTCGTGGTCCAGCCCAACGCCGGGTTCCCGGGGCGCGTGGGGGGGCGGATCTTCTACCTCTCCACGCCCCAGTACCTGGCTGAGTACGCCCGGCGGTTCGTAGCCGCCGGCGCCACGCTGGTCGGGGGCTGCTGTGGCACCACGCCGGAGCACATCCGCGCCATGGGGCGTGCGCTGGCGGCCGAGCGGCCGCAGCCCACCGTGGTCGCGCTGTCCCCGCCGGCGGCCGCGGCGCCGGGGGCCGGGGCCGGGGCGCTGCTCCCCCCGACGGACCTCCAGCGCCGGCTGGCCCGCGGCGAGTTCGTCATCTCTGTAGAGATCGAGCCGCCGGTGGGGCTGCGGCTCGACCCACTGCTGGCGGCCGCCGAGCAATTCGCCGCGCTCGGGGCAACCTGCCTCAACGTGCCCGAGCCGCCCACCCCCCGCGGCCGCGTGAGCAGTCTGGCGCTGGCCACGCGGCTGCGCGACCGCTGCGGGCTGGACGTCATCCTGCACTGCACCACGCGGGACCGCAACCTGCTGGCGCTCCAGGCCGACCTGCTCGGGGCCCATACCCTCGGGATCCGCAACGTGCTCGCCCTCACCGGCGATCCGGTACAGGTGGGGAACTACCCCCATGCGGCCGGGGTGTGGGAGGTCGACGCAGTGGGGCTGATCGAGGTGCTCGCCCGCATGAACCGCGGTGAGGATTGGGCCGGCTCGCCACTGGGCGAGCCCACGGCGTTCCACATCGGCTGCGCGGTGGGCACGGCTACCGATCCGACGGTCGAGCGGGAGCGGCTGCGGCGCAAGGTGGAGGCCGGCGCACAGTTCGCCATGGCGCCGCCCATCTTCGATGCCGAGCAGCTCGAGGCGCTGCTCGCCCGGCTCGACGGGCTGCCGCTGCCGCTCCTGGTGGGCATCCTCCCGCTGGAGAGCAGCCGCCACGCCGAGTTCCTGCACAACGAGGTGCCGGGCGTAACGGTGCCGGACCGCGTGCGCGCGCGGCTGCGCCGGGCAAAGGAGGGGGCGCCCGTGGGCCTGGAGTTGGCGCTGGAGTGCCTCGCGACGGTCTGCGAGCGCGTCGCAGGAGTATACCTGATCCCACCGAACGGCCGCCTGGAGCCCGTGGTCGAGCTACTGCGGCAAGCGCGCGCGCTGGCCCAGCGCCAGGCGCGGGCGCCCGCGCGGTAGCCGTCGCGGTGCGCCCTGCCAGTGCCGGGGAGGAGTCGAGCGTGATCGCGACGATGGTTGGCAACTATCCAAAGATCGCGGATCGGCCGGGCGGGCAGGCCTACCGCCAGGCGCTCCACCGGCTGGACCGCGGCGAGATCGACCAGGCAGAGCTGGCGCGCGTGGCCGAGGCAGTGACGCGGGAGGTCATCGACGAGCAGGTGCGCGCCGGCCTCGACCTGCTCACCGACGGCATGATCCGCTGGGAAGACAACCAGACCTATTTCGCGCGCCGGCTGGAGGGAGTGACGCTCGCAGGGCTGATCCGCTACTTCGACACCAACACCTACTACCGCCAGCCGGTGATCCGGGGGCCGATCCGCTGGCCGGGCCCGATCACGGTGGACGACTGGCGGTTCGCGGCGGCCTACAGCCCGCGGCCGGTGAAGGCCATCCTCCCGGGGCCCTATACCCTGGCGCGCCTCTCCCGCAGCGAGTACTACACGGACCGCCGCCGCCTGACCCTCGCGCTGGCCGAGGCGGTCAACCACGAGGCACGCGCCCTCGCTGCGGCCGGCGCACCGCTCATCCAGATCGATGAGCCCGCGATCACGTGGTACAAGCAGGACTGGCCGCTCTGCCGCGAGGCGCTGCTGCGCGTGGCGGAGGGGGTGGGTGCGCCGCTAGCGCTGGCGACCTGGTTCGGCGACGTCGTCGGGCTCGAGGGCTTCTTCGCGCTCCCGTTCCAGGTCTTCAGCCTCGACTTCGTGATGGGCCCGCGCAACTGGGAGCTGGTGGAGCGGTTCCCCGCGGACCGAACCCTCGGGTTCGGCCTCCTGGACGCGCGCAACATCAAGCTGGAGAGCGTCGATTACCTGATCGCGAGCCTGCGGCGGGTGGCGCGCCACGTCCCGCTGGAGCGCTTGCACGTTCACCCGAGCTGCGGGCTCGAGTACCTGCCCCGCGAGTACGCCTATGCCAAGCTGGAGCGGATGGTGGCGGCGCTGCGCGGCCTGGGCGAGGAGGCGGCATGACGACCGGGCTACTGACCACTGCAGTAGGGAGCTTCCCCAAGCCGGCTTACCTGCTGGAGGCGCGAGCGAAGGCAGCTCGTGGGGAGCTCAGTGCCGAGGCGCTGGCGGCGCTGGAGCGCCAGGCGACCAGCGAGTGGCTGGCGTTCCAGGAGGAGATCGGCGTCGACCTGCTCGTCGACGGCGAGATGTACCGCGGCGACATGGTGACCTACTTCGCTGAGCATCTCGAGGGCTTCGCGATCTCCGGCCTGGTCCGCTCGTACGGCAACCGGTACTACCGGAAGCCCATCGCGGTCGGCCCTATCCGCCGGCCGCGGCCGATCACTGTCGAGTGGTTCCGCTTCGCCCAGGCGCGCACCAGCCGGCCGGTGAAGGGCATGCTGACCGGCCCCTACACGCTGGCCGACTGGTCGTTCAACGTCTACTACGACCGCCGCGAGGACCTGGTGATGGCCCTCGCCGAAGTGATCCATGCCGAGGCGCTAGATCTGGAGCGGGCCGGCGCCCGCTACATCCAGATCGACGAGCCCGCGATCTCGACGCGCCCAGAGGAACTGGAGCTAGCGATCGCGGCCATGGGCGTGGTGACCCGCGGCCTCACTGCCCACACGATCACGCACCTCTGCTACGGCGCCTTCGAGGCCACCTACCCGCGGCTCCTCGCGCTACCCGTCGACCAGATCGACCTGGAGCTGGCCAACCGTGGCTTCGAGCTGCTCGAGCTGTTCAAGCAGCACCGCTTCACGAAGCAGCTCGGGCTCGGGGTGGTCGACGTGCACAGCCACCGGATCGAGACTAAGGAGGAGGTCAAACACGCCCTGCGGCGGGCGCTCGAGGTGCTGGCGCCCGAGCAGATCTACGTCGATCCGGACTGTGGGCTCAAGACGCGCACGGTGGACGAGGCTCGCGCGAAGATGCGCGTGCTCGTCGAGGCCACGCGCGAGGTCCGCCGCGAGCTGGGCATCGCGGCCGCCTAGGGGCGCACCGCCTGCAACGGAGCAGCGCGCTCCGCCCCGCTCCATCCCCTCCCTGCCCTCGGCTCCAAGCCCCCTTCACGGAACATCCATGCGCCGCGGCCTGCCCCGCCCTGCGGCGCGCTCGCCGGCTGCGAGCAGGGCTGGGGGAGCGGCCGGCATAGTGCCGGGCAACACAGTAGTCGCGCTAGCTGCGTTGGTTATAGAATGCGCTGCTACTCGTAGGACTGCTCACCCCGCGGGCCTGAGCGATGGCCGTCTGCCGCGCACCGGAGGGGCAGGCCTCCCACTGCCGGCCCAGCTAAGGCCCGGACGGAGCCGGCGGCGGCGCGGGCGTGGCGAGAGGAGCGAGGATGCAGGCGTTCGAGCGGGCCATCGAGCGCGTGGTGCAGGCCGCCAGCTATGCCATGGGCCTGCTGCTCCTGTTCGCCATCCTCATCAACTTCGCCAACGTCGTTGGCCGCTACATCCTCCTCCGCCCGCTCGTCTGGGGCGAAGAGGTCGTCCTCTACGCTACCATCTGGACCGTGTTCATCGGGGTGGCGGTAGTTGCCTGGCGCAACATCCACCTGCGCATGGACGTGCTCTACGAGCTGTTCCCGCCACCGGTGAAGCGCGCTGTGGCTATCCTCATCGCGCTGGTCACGCTCTGGCTCTGCGGCATGATGGTCTACATCGCCATGCGGGTGATCACCCTGCTCCAGGCCAACAACCAGCGTTCGCCCGCCGCTGGGATTCCCGTCTTCCTGATCTACTACGCCATTCCGGTGGGCTTTGCCCTCACCGCAGTTGTGGCCATCGTCCACCTGCTGGGTTACCTCACAGGGCGGCGGGCCGTGGAGCGCGAGCGCTCGTTGGTCGAAGAGGAGCTGGAGCGGCTATGAACTGGGTACTGGCAGGCCTGCCGCTCCTTCTGCTCGCGTTGGGTTTCCCGATCTACGTGATCTTCCTCGTCTCCTCGCTGGTGGTGCTCATCCTGTTCATGAACGTGCCGCTGGAGATCGTGGTCCAGCAGGCGTTCGGGAGCGTGGATCAGTTCTCTCTCATGGCCGTGCCGTTCTTCCTCTTCGCCGGCGAGGTGATGGGGCGTGGAGGGATGGCACGGCGGCTGATCGACTGGTTCACGGCGCTGCTCGGCGGCGTGCGCGGCAGCCTGGGCTTCGTGACCGTGGCCTCCTGCGAGTTCTTCGGCTCGATCTCGGGCTCGAGCCCGGCCACGGTGGCCGCGCTGGGCAAGATCCTGTATCCCGCCCTGCTGCAGAACCGCTACGGGCACGACTTCTCCATCGGCGTGGTCACCGCCTCCGGGGCTATCGCCATCATCATCCCGCCCAGCATCGCCATGATCCTCTACGCGGCGGGATCTAACCAGTCGGTAGCCCGCTTGTTCATCGCGGGCGTGATCCCAGGCCTCGTCATCGGGCTGTTCAACGCGGTGTACATCGCGTACTACGTGTGGCGCCACAAGATTCCGGCCGCGGGCCGCTTCAGCTGGCCGGTCTTCCTGCGGGCCACCTACCGCGCGGGCTGGGCGCTCGGCGTGCCGCTGATCGTGCTCGGCGGCATCTACAGCGGGATCGCCACGCCCACCGAGGCGGCGGGCATCGCCGCGGTCTACGGGATCGTCGTCGCCCGCTTCTTCTATCGCGAGGTAACCTGGCACGACATTCTCCGCATCGCCACGGAGTCGGCGGTGCTCACGGCGCAGATCCTGGTCATCGTGGCCGCCTCAGGAGTCTTCTCCTGGCTGCTCACCGTGCTGGGCGTCCCGCAGGCCATCACCGGCGCGATCCGCGCGCTGAACCTGAGCGCGGTACCGGTGCTGCTGGTAATCACGGTCTTCCTCCAGCTCGTGGGCATGCTCATCGACCCTGCCTCGGCGATCCTGGTGCTCACGCCGCTGCTGTTCCCCATCGCGACCGCCGTGGGCGTGGACCCCGTCCACTTCGGCATCATCTTTACCGTGAACATGGCGATCGCCATGTTCACCCCGCCCTTCGGCCTGAACATCTTCGTGAGTCAGGCGCTGTTCGGGCTGCCGATCCGGCGCATCTTCCCCGGGCTAGTTCCCTTCATCATTGTCGATCTGGCGGCGCTGCTGGTGATCACCTACGTGCCCGAGCTTTCCCTCTGGCTGCCGCGCCTGCTTTACGGCCGCTAGCGCAGCATGGCGCAGCGCCCGCCCAGTGGTCATCGGCCAGCAGGACGGGTCGGGCGCTCACGCGCGATGCGAGGTGCTGGTGGTGGGTCAGTCACCGGCAGACGGATACGGTGAAGCGCAGCCCTCCCTTGGGCCATGGCGCCGCGGCAGCAGGGCAGGGGCCGTGGAAGCGAGGCGGAGTGCGGCGGCCGGCCTGCGGAGTAGAGACGCCTACTACGTGGTGTCGCCCCGGACTTCACGGCGCGAGCAGAAGCCCATCGCCATCGCGCGGCGCCTGCGCTGTGTCCTCGCGCATGCCGTGACGGCCGTGGGCTAGCTGCTGGTCCGTTCGACCACGGCGCAGGTAAGCGTGTTCGTGACGCCGCTGATACCGCGGATCTCCTGGAGCACCAGCTTGCCCACGGCGTTCAAGTCCGCAGCCTCGACGGCGGCGATGACGTCATAGGGACCAATGATCATGTCCGCGGCGCGGACTCCTGGCTTGCCCTGGAGCGCTTGTTGCACGGCCTCGGTCTTGCCAGGCTCGGTGGTGATGAGCACGTATGCACGGGTCATTGCAGCCTCCTTGTGGCAGCAACGCCGAACCACGCGACCTGCGAGGCCCGCCGCCCACTCCGACCCCGCGTTTCCCCAAGCATAGCCTCCTCGCGGGATGGCAACAAGCGGGCCGGGGCCCCTGCGCACCGGCGGCTGGGACCGCCTCCACCACCGGCTGCGGGCCGCGAATGGCCGCGCCTTGTGCCGCTCCTGCAACCCGGTGAAATCCCCAGCGAGCGCTGTCCCCCGTGCTACAATCCCACCGGCGGCCCACGATGAGGTGGAAACCGCCAGGAGGAACCGGCGATGATGCCAGCAGTCAACGGGCCCTTCTCCCGCGACGACCGGATGGAGGAACGCGCCGCAGCAGAGACGAAGCGGAGCGCGCTGCCCAAGGAGCACGGCGCTCGGGCGACGGTTGCAGTGATCGGGGTGCCCTCGAGCCTGGGGGCGCCCGGGCCAGGGCCGGAGGGCGGCCCGGCAACCCTGCGCGCCGCGGGGCTGCTCGATCGCCTGCGCGGCGCCGGGCTCGCGGTGCTGGACTGGGGTGATGTGCCCGTCCCGTTCCCGGATCCGACCCCTACGCACGGCATCCACAACTTGACCGCCACAGTGGCGCTGGCGCGCCTGGTAGCGGCGCGCGTGGGCGCGGCGCTGGACGAGGGCTTGCTGCCGCTGGTGCTGGGCGGGGACCACAGCGTGAGCCTGGGCAGCGTGGCGGCCAGCGCGGCCCGTGGCCCCGTTGGCGTGCTCTGGTTCGACGCGCACGGCGACTTCAACACGCCGGAGACCAGCCCGAGCGGCAATGTCTATGGCATGGTGCTGGCGGTGCTGGCCGGGCTGGGCGCGGCGCCGCTGGTCGAGCTAGTGCCGGCGCCGGTGCCGTGCTCCCGCATCGCCGTGCTGGGCGTGCGCGCCCTCGACCCTGGCGAGCGGCGGAATCTCCACCAGGCAGGCGTAGCGGTATACACGACCGAAGCGCTGCGGGCGCTCGGGCCTGAGCGCGCAGTGGAGCGGGCGATCGCCAAGCTCGTGGCCGCGGGGGCGGAGCGCCTGCACGTGAGCTTCGACCTCGACGTGCTCGACCCCACTGTGGCGCCCGGCGTGTGGACCCCTGCCGGCGACGGGCTCACGGTAGCGGAGGCGCGCGCCGCGCTGCAGGCGGTAGCCCGCAGCGGGCGGCTGGCCGCGCTAGACGTGACAGAGCTGTTCCCCGCCCGCGACCGCGAGGGCGCGACTACCCGCGCCGCGCTCTCCTTGATCAAAGCAGCGCTGGCCACGAAGCCCCCCGTGCAGGCGCTGGACTGGCGCGCGACCGAGGCGGGGCTGCGCTCGCTGGCCTAGCGGTGGGATAGCCGGGCGCGCCGCTTCCTGCCTCTCGCCCGCGCGACCGCGCCGCCGGCGTCGATGGGAGGCCGCGCCCGGGCACCGCTCAGACCGCGAAGCCGTGCTCGCGATACCAGCGCGCCGCGCCGGGATGGAGCGGCACATCTAGCGGCGTGGCCTCGGTGTTCTGCCCGAGCTGGCCGATGCCGGTGTACGCCCCCTCTTCCCAGGGGATCTCGTCGGCGCGCGCGTGGATCGCCTCGCACACCTTGTAGACGTCTTCGTCGGACAGCGAGGCGCGCGTGTACAGCGGCCAGCCGCTGTAGTCGATGCACACGTGGTCTTCCTTGAGGCGCGGGTAGCGCGCCGCGGGCAGGATCGCCCGCCGCCAGCCGAGCGCCTCGAGCTGCTGGAGCACCGGCTCCTCGAGCGTGATGGGCTGCATCCCATGGGCCAGCGCCTCGTCGAGCCACTGGCTGATCCCCTCGTCGAAGATGGCGTCGATCTCGCCGGCGCGCAGCGCGCGCAGCCGGCGCTCGTCGCCCGGCGGGCCGTTGAGCTGCAGCGAGCCGCCCCAGGACACCAGATCGTCGAGCGTGAAGCCGTAGAGCGCGAGGGTCTGGTCGAGCAGCACGCGGGTGGAGTGGGTGGGGTCCTCGCGGATCGACAGCCGCAGCGGGTAGCGCCGCTCCTTGATCTGCGCCAGCGACGTGATCCCCGTGCGGGGGTGGATCGCGTGGACGTAGCGGTCCCAGGACGGGTAGCAGGCCACCACGCGCACCGGCAGCGGCTCGCGGAACAGGCCGGTGCCGCGGTAGGCCTGGGTGAGCATGGCCGAGGGGTTGACGAAGGCCAGCTCCAGCTCGCCGCGCGCCACAGCGTGCGCCAGGATGGGCGAGCCCGTGGACATGCGCAGCCAGGGGCGGAAGGTCTCGCCGGAGCCGCTGCCCACCACGATACACATGTCGCGGTTGCCGTAGTAGGGTGTGGCCGGGTCGCCGGCGATGTGCAGGCCGATCTCCCAGAGCATCTTGGCGCGGCGGAAGTTGGCGCCTCGCGGTAGGGGTTCCATCGGTCGCCTCCAGGTGCAAGGTCGGGGGACACCGGCCCGCTATTGTAGCACGCCCCCTGCCGGCCGCCCACTGCATGGTGCGCGAGGAAAGCGTCTGGGATAATAGCCATAGAATCCCCGGGCGCGCGGCCTGCCTGGCGTGTGCCCTGCGCGCCCCCGCCCCGGAGGCACCCGGATGGCTCTGAGCCTGACCATCGCGCGCTCGCTGCGCGAGGCCTTCGCCATTAGCGATGGGCGCTGCTTCGTGGCGCCGGCCACCCTCGCCGACGGCCTCACCCCGGGCGACGTCGTCTGGCTGCGCACCCCGCGCGGCCGCGCCATCCTCGCCCGCCTCGCCGTCGACCCGGCGGTCCCGCCCGCCACGGTCCAGCTCGACCGCTACCAGCGGCAGGCGCTCAAGGCCCGCCTGGGCGAGCCGGTGACGCTCGAGCGCGCCGACGCGCCCCCCGTGCGCCAGCTCACCCTGCTGCCCGCCGTGGATGTGTGGGGGGCACACCAGCTCGAGGAGCACCTGCGCCAGAGCTTCGCCGCCCACGCCACTCCGGTAGCGGTGGGCAGCGTGCTCTACTGCCAGTTCCGCGACTCCCCCGCCGGCACTACCTACAAGGTGCTCGACGTGCGCGACGGGCCCGGCGTCGTGGACGCCACCACCGAGCTGCGCATCGAATACGGCCAGGTGATGACCACCGACGCCGTGGGCGACGTCACCTTCGAGGACGTCGGGGGGCTCGACCGCCAGATCCAGCTCGTGCGCGAGCTCATCCAGCTCCCTCTCCAGTACCCGCAGATCTACCGCCAACTCGGGATCAACGCGCCGCGCGGCATTCTCTTCTACGGCCCGCCGGGCGCGGGCAAGACCCACCTCGCCCGCGCCGTGGCCAACGAGGTCGATGCCCGCTTCTACTACATCAGCGGCCCCGAGGTGGTCGGCACGCTCTACGGGGAGACGGAGGGCAACCTGCGCAAGATCTTCGCCGAGGCGACGCATCACGCGCCGTCGGTCATCGTCATCGACGAGCTGGACGCGCTGGCTCCCAAGCGCGGGGCTACCGGCGCGCACTCCGACACCCGCGCGGTCACCCAGCTCCTGGCGCTGATGGATGGGCTTAGGCGCGTCGACGGCGTGATCGTGATCGGCACCACCAATCGCATCGAGGCCATCGACCTGGCGCTGCGCCGCCCCGGCCGGTTCGACCGCGAGATCTTCATCGGCCCGCCGAACACCGAGGGGCGCCTGGCGATCCTGGAGATCCACACCCGCGAGATGCCGCTGGCGCCCGATGGCTACGAGTGCCTGCCCGACATCGCCCGCGCGACGCCGGGCTTCGTCGGCGCCGACCTGATGGAGCTGTGCCGCGAGGCGGGGCTGAACGCGCTGCGGCGCTATACCCAGGGTTGGACCCCCGGCCAGTCGCCGGAGGCCCTCGACCCCCTCGCGATCCGCGTCGGGCGCGCGGACTTCGAGGCCGCGCTCACCCGCGTGCGGCCGTCGGCGCTGCGCGAGGCGCTGGTCACCATCCCCGACGTGTCCTGGGACGACATCGGCGGCCTGCACGCCCAGAAGGCGCGGCTGCGGGAGCTGATCGAGCGGCCGCTCCAGCAGCGGCACCTCTATCAGGAGCTCGGGGTGAGCCCCTCGACGGGCATCCTGCTCTACGGGCCGCCCGGCACGGGCAAGACACTGCTGGCGCGGGCGATCGCCCACGAGTGCGAGGTGAACTTCCTCCCGGTCGAGGGACCGGAGATCTTCACCAAGTGGCTGGGCGAGTCCGAGGAGACGATCCGCCACATCTTCCGCGTGGCGCGGCAGCTCGCCCCAACGATCATCTTCTTCGACCAGCTCGACGCGCTGGCGCCGCACCGCGGGCGCGACCTGGGCTCCCAGACCACCGAGCGGGTGGTGAACCAGCTCCTGACCGAGCTGGACGGGCTCGAGCCGCTGGGCGAGGTGATCGTGCTGGGCGCGACCAACCGGCTCGACCTGATCGACCCCTCGGTGCTGCGGCCCGGCCGGTTCAGCACCCACATCCTGGTGCCGTTGCCCGAGGAGGCGGACCGCGCGGAGATCCTGCGCATCCACCTGCGCGGCGTGCCGCTGGCGGCGGATAGCCCGCTAGAGGCGATCGTCGGCTATCTGGTGCCGCGCACGGCGGGCTGGTCGGGTGCCGACCTGCGGCTGCTGTGCGACGAGGCGAAGCTGCTGGCGCTGCAGGAGGCGGCGGACGGGCCTGTGCTGCGACTGGAGCACTTCGTCCGAGCGCTCAGCCGCCTCCCGCGCGCCACCGCGCCCGAGGCGGCGGCCGAGGACTGACGCCCCGGCCGCTCGCGCCCGCTTCCGGGCCCGCCCGGCGGGGTGACAGCAGTGCCCGCGACGCGCTACAGTTTGCAGTGCACCGGACCGCTCTCAACTACTGCCGCAGGGCGATAAGGCGCGGCCGAGACAGCCATGAAGACGGCGTTGATCACCGGGATTACCGGCCAGGACGGTACCTATCTCGCGGAGTACCTGCTGAGCCTGGGCTACCGCGTGTACGGGCTCATCCGCGGCCAGAACAACCCCAAGCGGGCCTGGGTGGAGGCGCTCCTCCCCGACGTCGAGCTGATCGAGGGGGACCTGCTGGACCAGGGGTCGCTCGTCAGCGCTATCCAGCGCGTGGCGCCGGATGAGGTCTACAACCTCGCCGCCATCAGCTTCGTGCCGGTGTCCTGGAAGCAGGCGGAGCTGACCACCGAGATCACCGCGCTGGGCGTGCTCCGCATGCTGGAGGCTATCCGGCTCGTCGAGGGGATCACCGCCGAGGGGGGATCGTCCACGCGCCGCGGCCGCATCCGCTTCTACCAGGCGTCGAGCAGCGAGATGTTCGGCAAGGTGCGGGAGACGCCGCAGAACGAGAACACCCCCTTCCACCCGCGCAGCCCCTACGGCGTGGCGAAGGTCTTTGGCCACTACATCACCGTCAACTACCGCGAGAGCTACGGCATGCACGCCTCGAGCGGGATCCTGTTCAACCACGAGTCGCCGCGCCGGGGCCTGGAGTTCGTCACCCGCAAGATCACCAACGCGGTGGCCCGCATCAAGCTGGGCAAGCAGCGGGAACTCGTGCTCGGCAACCTCGACGCGCGGCGCGACTGGGGCTTCGCCGGCGACTACGTGCGGGCGATGCACCTGATGCTCCAGCAGCCGGAGCCCGACGACTACGTCGTTGGGACCGGCGAGACCCACAGCGTCCGCGAGTTCGTCGAGCTAGCGTTCCAGTACGTAGGGCTGGACTGGCGCGAGTATGTGCGCACCGACCCGCGCTTCGTGCGGCCCGCGGAGGTCGACCACCTGACCGCGGACGCGTCGAAGGCGCGGCGCGTCCTCGGCTGGGCGCCCCAGACCAGCTTCCAGGACCTCGTCCGGATGATGGTCGAGGCGGACCTGGAGCTGGAGTCCTCGCGCAAGGCGCCACTGCCGCCTAGTCCACCCTGATCCAGCGGTCGGCGCGCGAGCGGGGGCTAGGGCAGGGCGCGCAGCGCGGCGATCACCTGCTCCCAGTGGGCGACGATCGCTGCCGGGTCGCGGCTCAAGGCGATGGTGAAGCCGCTGGTGACCGCCGCCATGGGGTCGCCGTCTTCGAGCACCTCGGCGATGTCGGCGTCGAACACCGCCAGCCCCTCCAGCCCGGGCAGGGGGCCCGCCCGCTCGCGCGCCCGCGCCTTGATGTAATACGCCAGGCCGCCGCTGGCGAGCGCGAGGCTGAGTGTCCCGCCGCGCCGCAAGTTGCTGGTGGTCGTGCTGGTGGCGTAGAGCGCCAGGCGCAGCGCGCTCGGGCTGGGTGCTAGCACCTCGCCCACGGAGAGCATCGCCGGGTGGGGGTAGCCCTGGGCATCGACGGTGTTGAGCAGCAGGGCGAGCTGCGTCTTCTGCCCAAGGTCGCGGCCGTCGAGCAGCTGGAGCAGCGCGCCGGGCAACTGGTTACCGAGCGACCGGGACATCGGCACCTCCCACGCTCATGCCGAGCTACTCGCGCACGCCCAGCTCCTCCAGGGCCTCGCGCACCCACTCCATCGCCCGGTAGACGGGGGCGAAGCCCATCCCGACCCCGAGGCAGAGCAGCACGGCCTGGCGCACCTCGGCCGGGCTGGCGCCCGCCTGGTAGGCACGGGCAGCATGGGTCTTGGTGCCCCCCTCCGCGCCGACGGTCGCGTAGACGGCTGTGTTGATCAGCTCCTGGGTCTTGACGTCGAGCGGGCCGGCCTCGCGGATAGCGTTGCGCGTGGCCTGGAACGCCTGCCAGACCGCGGGGTACTGCTGGGTCACGTAGTCGCGCTGTTCCTGTAGCGAGCGAGGCATGGCAGACTCCTCTCCTAGTGGTGGTAGGCGCGAGCGGCAGCCACGGCCCCCGCGCCGGCCGCCTGCGCGTGAGTGCCGTGTTCTAGCCCGGGGCCGGGGGCCGTGTCAATGGCCGGCGCCCCAGCGCAGCGCTGGCTCCTGCCCCGCCGGCGAAATGGGGGCTGCGCAAGGCCGCCGCGTGGTGGCGCCATAGGCGCCCCGATCATGGTGTTCGCTGCCTAAGGCCAGCACCGCTTAGCAGCTGGTGCGCCCGGAGCGTGCTCAGCTAGCTCGGAATCGCGCATACTGGAGGCGAGCTTCCCACGCGGGGAACCGTTGCCGGCACCTCGCCAGCGGATGGCACCGGATCTACGGAGGAGGGCCAGGATGTACAGCCACGCGGAGATCGCGCCGGGCATCTACCAGTTCCGCTTCTTCGATGCCGGCCGGGGCATCGGGTTCAACCAGTACCTGCTCGCCGCCGAGCAGCCCGCGCTGGTCTCCACCGGCGCGGTAACAGGCTTCGACGCCCTGTGGGCGGCGCTGCAGGCTGTGCTGGACCCCTCGCGCCTCCGCTACTTCGTCGTGCCGCACTTCGAGTCCGACGAGGCGGGCGCGCTGAGCGCGTTCCTCGCCCGCTGCCCTGCCGCGCGGCCGGTGTGCGCTGCGGTCGCCGCCCGGCAGCTCGTGGGGTTCGGCATCTGCCGCGAGCCGCTCGTCGTGCAGGACGGCGAGAGCCTCGACCTCGGCGGCCACCGCCTGCGCTTCGTCCTCGTCCCCTGGGAGATGCATCTCTGGGAGGGGCTGGTGGCCTTCGACGAGTGCCACGGCGTGCTGTTCAGCTCGGACCTGTTCGGGCAGCGCCTCGACCCCACAGCCGCGCCGCCGGCGGACCTCGCCGCCGCGAGCGCGCCGATGACCCAGGGAGCCGTGCCGGTGCGCGAGCTGCGCGCCCGGGTGTACGCGCGCCTCAGCGCGCTGGGGGTTCGCCAGGTGGCGCCGGGCCATGGGTTCGCCTTCGCCACCGCCGGGATCGACGAGCTGGCAGCGCGCGTGGAGGCGGTGCCGGCGGGCGGCTGAGCAGCGGCCCCGTTCGGGTACAATCTTCCGTAGACGCTAGCGCGATCTTTCCCCAGGAGTTACCGCGGGTGTCCGAGAGCAAGGCGCTTCCCAACGCGCTCGACCTGTCGCCGGCCGAATGGACGGAGGCGCTCGCTGAGCTTGGCCAGCCGGCCTACCGGGCGCGGCAGATCTTCCACGCGCTCCATGTCCAGGGCGTCCGCGCCTGGGCGGCGGTGAGCACGCTGCCGCGCTGGCTGCGCGAGTGGCTGGCGGCGCGCTACCGGCTCGAGGCGCCGGCCATCGCCGAGCGCGCCGTGTCGGCGGATGGCACAGTCAAGTACCTACTCACCCTCCACGACGGCCAGGCGATCGAGACCGTCCACATCCCTGACCAGGGGCGGGTGACCGTCTGCGTGTCGTCGCAGGCGGGGTGCGCGCTGGGCTGCGTGTTCTGCGCTACCGGCCGCCTGGGGCTCCTGCGCAACCTCTCCGCGGGCGAGATCGTCGAGCAGGTCTACCTCGCGCGCGGCACGGACCCGGCGCCCAACGTGGTGTTCATGGGGATGGGCGAGCCGCTGGCCAACTACCCGGCAGTGGTGCGGGCCATCCGCCTCCTGCTGGCGCGCGAGGGGCTGGGCCTGAGCCCCCGTCGCATCACCCTGAGCACGAGCGGCCTACCCGACCGCATCCGGCGCCTGGCGGACGAGGGCCTGGGTATCCGGTTGGCGGTGTCGCTCCATGCGGCGGACGACGCAAAGCGCACGGCGCTCATGCCGATCAACGCCCGCTATCCGCTAGCGGAGGTGCTGGCGGCCGCGCGCTACTATGCGCAGCGCAGTGGCCGGCGCGTCAGCTTCGAGTACGTCATGCTGGACGGGATCAACGACACGCCGGCGGACGCCCTCCGCCTGGCAGGCATCTTGCCGCGCGGCCAGTCCCACGTGAACCTCATCCCCTACAACCCCACCGAGGCCGGCTTCCGGAGCAGCCCGCCCGAGCGCATCCGCCGGTTCGCGGCGCTGCTCCGCGAGCGGGGCGTGCCCTGCAGCGTGCGGCGCAACCGCGGGCAGGACGTGCAGGCCGCGTGTGGCCAGCTCGCCGGCCAGCGGACGGCCGGCGCCGCCACCGAGCCGGGCGCCGCCCTGCTGGCGGGGGTGCGATGACGCTGCTCCTCACTAACGAGGACGTCGCCCAGGTGCTCGACATGGCGGAGAGCCTGGCCGCCCTCGAGCCCGTCTACCGGGCGCTGCCCGCCGGCCGGGCCGTGCTCCGCCCGCAGACCCACACCTATCTCGCCGGCCCGCTGCCGGCGAGCAGCTACTGCCTCAAGTCCGTGGAGGGCGGGGCGGAAGCGCTGGGGGTGATAGCGCTACGCCTGACCTCCGATGTCCTGCGCGCCGAGACGGCCGGCGGGGTGCCGCGGCGCGTGAAGGTGCCGGCCGCGCCGGGCGGCCGGTTCCTCGGGCTGGTGCTGCTGTTCAGCCTCGAGCACGGCGGCCTGCTGGCGATCATGCCCGACGGCATCATCCAGCGGCTGCGCGTGGGCGCGAGCAGCGCGCTCGCGGCGCGGGCGATGGCTCGGCCGGAGGCGCACACCGTGGGCCTGATCGGCGCAGGCGCCCAGGCGGAAGCGCAGCTCCTGGGCCTAGCGCTGGTGCGCGAGCTGCGCCGGGTGCGCGTCTACAGCCCGACGCCTGCGCGCCGCGAGGCCTTCGCGCGCCGCATGACGGAGCGCCTGGGGATCCCCGTCGAGGCCGTGGCGAGCGCCCGCGCCGCCGTGGAGGGCGCCGACATCGTGGCAGCCGCGACGAACAGCGCCACGCCAGTGCTGGAGGCCGCCTGGCTCGAGCCGGGCATGCACGTGGGCTTCATCCGCGAGTTCGAGATGAGCGACGCGGTGCTGGCGCGCGCCGACCGGGTGGTGGTCCACACCCGCCAGACCGACATCCTGCACCACACCCCCATCGGCCAGGACCACCTAGCCGACCTCCAGCGCGGGCGGGGGCTGCCCTGGCACCGCTATCCGGAGCTGGCCGAGGTGCTCGCCGGCCAAGTGCCCGGCCGCGCCGCGCCCGATGAGCTGACGCTGTTCATGAACAACTTCGGCATCGGCATCCAGTTCGCCGCGCTAGGCGCGCGGGCGTTCGAGGCGGCGCGGGCGCGCGGCCTGGGGCGAGAGCTGCCGGACGACTGGTTCCTCGAGTCCATCCAGCCCTAGCTGCGAGCCGCCGGCCCGAGCACCTGCAGGGCGGCCTCCAGCCAGCTCTCGTCCACTGCTCGCTGCTTGGGCAGCGCACTGCACAGATTGCCGAGGCGCCGAGCGTGTCCAGCAGAACGGTGGAACGCTACTCGGCCGAGCTGCGGGCCAAGCTCCACGCGGACTCGCCTGCTGAGTTGGTCCTCAAAGCCCTGCAACCCGGACTGCTTGTTCCTCTTAGCCCAAACAACGGAGCGCTTACCCTTACTGCGCGCAAGAAGTCTGGCGCTGCTGCGATCTGTCGGTTTTCCGCCACAAAGAGTTGCAGCGATGGCACGGCGTGCACGAATACTCATACTCCTCGCGGTCCTGCCCGCAATGTGGATGAGCGTCTCCATAACCCGCGCGGCATACTTCCCAGATAACGGTGCCCTCTGGTATAACGGCGGAGTCTTCGCGGACTCGTACTTCTCTCGGACTTCGCCCGGCCCCTGGGCACCGGGCGATCCGGGGTACGAACACGATTTCAAGATTCGGAGCCGCTACATGCGCGCCTGTACTAGCTGGACGAGCCTGCCAGCGGGCTATGATGATTGTCCAACCGCTGGCTGGTCGGAGACCACCGGCGATCTGTGAAGCTTCTCGTTCGGCTCGTTCCACATTGCAAGTGTCCAACCTCAGGCGCTGTATTACGGCTCTTGGAGTTTCCGGAGCAGCTTACTGCCTCAGAACAGCGACTTCATCTTGGCAGGGCAGAAGGTCACACGTCAGTTCTGCCCATGGGATAATATCTGGTGCATGGGTGGCGTTCGAGATACCCTGCTGCTCGGTGGATGGCTCGTCTGGGGGTACACGTATTATAATCAGTGGTAGCTGCAGAGCATTCGAGATAGGGATGGATGCGAGCGGCTGAGTCTAGACAGTGAGCGCAGTGAGCAGTTTGGCAATGTGGGTGCTAGTAGCGTTCGTAGTGCTGGGTGTCGTGCTGGTAACCGGCAGCGCAAGCACGGACATTCTGGTGAGCGATGGGTTATCGGCATACACAGGCGACAGCCGAACGGCTGTGGAGCTGGCGCTCCGTGATGCACAAACGGGATGCCTCGACCACCCGATAACGCGTCTAGTGACGCGGAAACTCCGGGTACAGGACGTGTGCTTCGAACCTGGGGCTTGCCCGGCAGTGGACCGCACGAGAAGTGCAGACTACCGAGTGGTCATCAGCAAGCACATGCTCTTCGGCATCGCAACGGGAACGATCACGGCTTGTGGCGGGGTTAACTGCCGCGGCTGATCCGACGGGCTCTGCGTACATGCGTACATATGATGCGGATCCAATCAGAGCAGGCTCGAGAGCAAGTCGCTGTTGTCCTCGAGCCTGTTGTACTCGAGTCCGTACCGACTCGGGCGCTGGCTTCGGAACCGAGCAGCCGCCACAAGCGTAGATCGCGACGGCGTGCAGCATGCCCGGACGGCAGACGTCGCCGCCGTAGCACCCCTGGCTGCACAGCAGCTGCAGATCCTCTCTGCGCCGCAACAGCACCCGACGTGTGACCTGGCCACTCAATCAGATTTAGGAGGTCATAGGCGGCATGCACCACGATGCGCCGCTCCGCACCTGCTAGTGCGGGGCATTAGAGTCCTCGTGCAGCGGGGTCGCGTCGCTGGCCGTCGCCCATTCAGCAGCGCTCACGTTGCTTGGGTAGCATTTGCAGCTTGCCGCGTCATGCTGTTACCTACCTTCCTTCATCGGCTTGATCCCGAATACGTCCCAAGCCTCACCAGCCAGCCTATTGCCCACCGGCCTCCACGGGTGTATGATGGGGCCGTCTCACCACACCTATCGGTTGGTAGCTGAGAGGCTAGCGTAATAAAGTGCCCTGGCAAGTGGGGGAGCATTCCCAGGGCCCGCCCAACTCGGTCGCAGTGACCCGGCACTGCCGGCGCAGTAAGCCGCGGGCCCGCTGGGGACCACCTGGCGGGCCCTTAGTGTTGGGGGCTGACCCCACGGTCGAGTGCGAGCAAAGCGGGGGTCCACCCCCTAGATTCACAGGCGCACCGGGTACCGCCCCGGGCCTGGCTGGCGGCGCGACGGTCTGGCTCTAATGTCGCAGGGAACAGCTTGGACCCATGAACAAGCGCATGCTGAGCCAGCGACGGCAGGTGAAAGGGAGCAGACGTCAGGCGGCGCCTGGAGCAGGAGTAGGCGCTCGTGCTTGGGTGTTCACCGCAGCAGTGGTACTGGCGTTAGGCGTCGGCTCGCTGGTCGGGTTTCTCTACCCGCTGGTCGCCGGACAGCGTGAGGCGCCCCAAGACGAGAATCGCTCCGTGCCAGCCGGCTGGATGATCCTGCCCACTAATCCCCAAACCCCGCTTCCGCCCGGATGGCCCACCTTTGTCGCCGAGCCTACCAAGTCGCCACAGCTTACACTCACCCCTGCCACACTCGTGTCTGAAACGCCTTCGGCTGCCGGCGTCCCTATCCCCGCTACATCTCCAGCCCTTCAGCAACCCGAGTCTGCCGCCGACTCTCCCGAGTTGCGCCTGCTCACGCCTACAGCCAGGGCACCTGAACCGCCAAGCCGCGGGCACACTGGGAACGCGGCGTCAATAGACCAGTGGGTAGAGAGGGAGCTAGCGGCACTGCGGACCGATGAGGAGCGCATCGGGCAATTACTAATGCTCGGCTGGACCGGCGGTACAGCGGAGGCGGCCCGGCCGATCCTCCAGGAATTCCGCCCTGGAGGGGTTGTCTTCGTTGACAACGCGCGTACTGAGGCGGCAGCGCGCCGCCTCAATACCGACCTTCGCGCCCTTGCGGAAGAGTATCGTCTCCTCCCGCTCTTGATCGCCGTGGACCATGAAGGGGGAGAGGTACAGCGCATCCGCGACATCCCTAACTTGGGCTCGAACCGCGAGTTCGCTAACCAGCGGCCGTCGCTCACGCAGGCATGTGAGCGAGGGCTTCGCCACGCTCAGCAGCTCCGCTCGATGGGCTTCAATATGAACCTGGCACCGGTTCTCGATGTCAACAACAATCCTGCTAATCCCGTGATCGGCAGCCGCTCCTACGGCGACGACCCCGAGCTGGTAGCCAGCCTGGGAAGCGCCTACGTGCGCGGCCTCCAGGGCGGCGGGGTGGTAGCCGTCGGCAAGCACTTCCCAGGTCATGGGAACACCGCCGTGGATTCCCACCTCCAGCTGCCGGTGCTGCTGCATACCGTAGAAGAGCTGGAGCGTATCGAGCTAGTGCCGTTCCGCCGGGCCATCGAACCCCCTGCGAAGCTCGCAGCTATCATGTCCGCGCACATCGCCTTTCCGGCGGTTGACCCGTCGCGCGCTCCGGCCACCCTCTCCCGCCCGATCATGACGGAGCTGCTACGCCAGCGGCTCGGCTTCCAAGGCCTGGTGCTAAGCGACGACTTAGCGGGGATGCGGGCCATCACCGACAACTTCTCGCCGGGCGAGGCGGCTGTGCGGGCGGTGGAGGCGGGTGTAGACATGGTGCTCATCAGCGGAGGGGGGGCTTCCCAGCGCGAGTCGCGCGATGCACTGGTGGCTGCACTGCGGACGGGCCGACTTGGCCGCGACCGGGTTGAAGAGGCGCTGCGACACGTCCTACGGGTGAAAGCGGCGTTTGTCGCGCCAACTGTTGCGGAGCCAACGTCGTTTGCCTGTTCGTGACTATACTAAGGACGCGTTCGGCACACTGCGGGCCAAGGCAAGCTTCTGCGCGGTAGAGGTGAAGGAGGTGGGGTACTGGCGCAGTGCGTAGGCTCGATAGACATGGGCATAAGGAGTGTGCCTCACGTGAGGGGATGGGTCATGGGAGCGCCAGCATCGCCTATCCATAGCAGCAAACAGAATGCCCTGCGCCTTCGTCCTTACGCCGGAAGAGGAGATAGATCGCGGCTTGCGTCCTTAAACGCGTTGAGCAGTCTGTTGATTACTCTCCTAGGGTGCCAGCTCATCGTTGGCCGAGCTGACGATGGTAGGTCCGCTGCGGAGCTGTTTGCCCGCTGTACCGTCCGCGCCAGCGACTGGAGCGAGGCGGTTGCGGCCTGCGAGCGCCTGCGGGCGCTGGATCCCAGCTATCCTGGCCTCGCCGAGGCGCAGAGCACGGCCTATGTGAATCGGGGCAAGGACCTACTGGCCAAGGGAGGGCCGCTGGCAGAGGTGGTAGCCAACTTTGACAAGGCGCTGGCGGTCGTGCCCGACCATGTGGAGGCGAAGCAGCAGCGACAGCTGGCGGCGACCTACCAGGAAGGAGAGACAGCTCTCAAGGCTGAGAACTGGCCTATAGCTAGCGAGAGGTTCGAGCAGGTGTACGTTGCGGCGCCGGACTACTTAGAGGGCATGGGCGACAGGAGCGTGAGGGCTAGGCTCTATACTGCGCGGCTACGCTGGGGGCAGGCCCTGCTTGCGGCAGGGGATTACGCCGAGGCGCGGCGCCGCTGTGAACAGGCGCTGGCCGTAGTGTCAGACAGCGAAGAAGCAAAGGCCTGCCGGGCAAGTGCAGTGGCTGCGCTTGTCACGCCGGTCCCCACCGTGACACCGCAAGAAGCGGTGGCGACCGTTAAGCGTTATACCGTGTATATTCGGACCAACATCGGCGCTGGCTCCGGTATCTTGCTGGGCGATGATAAAGTACTCACTACCTATCATGTCATTGAGCGTGCTTCACGGATCTGGGTGCGCTTCGCTGATGGTCGCGAGAGCGCCGCGCGACTCGAGCGTGGTGACCGATGGCGTGACCTCGCACTTCTCCGCCTCCAGTCGATGTTCGTAGACGAGTCTACGGTCTTGATCCGTGATGCCCGTGATCTACGCTCGGCTGAGAGGCTCTTTGTCGTTGGTTATCCCCTCACTAACCTCATCCCTACAGAGGACCCCACAGTTACTAGTGGTATCTTCTCTAAGTTGCAGCTGGTCGACGGCGTCTGGCATGTGCAGACCGATTCGCCAATGAATTCGGGTAACTCGGGTGGGCCTGTGATTGACGAACAGGGCCGGCTAGTCGGCGTAGCGAGATGGAGGATTCCAGGGTGGATTGCGGTCGGCTTCAATTTTGCGGTCGCCAGCGAAGAGGTAAAAGCATTCCTAGAAGGAGTTGAAGCATCGCCGCCTTCCCCGCCGCAACTGCCCCCTCCTACTGTGGCGAGGTCGCCGGTCGTTCCGCAGCCACAGCTCAGTGGCAGCCCGCTCGCCCTGGTGCGGCGCGGGCAGCCATTCCAAGTCGAGCTGTGGGCGGTCAACCAGGGGGCCCCAGCGCAGAGCGGCAGTATTACAGTCTCTGTGCTAGGCGAGGCCGAGGTCCGTGTGGTCGGCTCCAGCATCAAAAAGACTAGCAGTTCGTATGCGGAGGTGTTCTGGCCCGGGCAGCTGATGTACCACTTTGGGGAGCGGACTAACCGGCCGATCCGGACTCCCGTGGTCGAGGCATATACGAGTGACCGCTGGGACACCGGCCAGGAGCACTGGGTGCGGTTCGAGATCGTGCCCCGAGGGCCCTTGAGCATCCAGGCACGGGCTACCCTCCGCCAGGGGGAGCGTTTCTTCCATGACCCCGCGTCGGGCCCGACGGATCAGCAGGGTGCACCAGCGCGCACATTCTCAATCGCTGTATCCCCTTAAATAGCAGTACTGCTCGCCCTGGCAATCCTACGGTTCATCCATGATCCTCCCCCCTTTGGGTGTCCTGACGAGGAGTTCATCCCAGCGAGCGTGCAGAAGCTGATAAGCGCCGATCCGGTCGCGGGATGGCCGATCTGAGGGTCTCAGCGCTAGAGGGAACCGCAAGGGTTGGACACGGCAAGATGGGGGTCTTGGGTAGCGCTAACCGGCCGATCAGGTTGATGTCGTGTGTGCGCTACTCGAGCCGCTTCTCCTGAGGCGCATGATGTGGGTTGAGGGTATGCGCCAGGATCGGCGCGGCCGTGCAGGTGAACAAGCCCAAGCAGGTCTTGGCCCCATGCCGGGCGGCCCCAGGCGCTCGGTGAGTTCGCCGGTCGTGGTCTCGATCCGATTGCGCAGCCGCGCGCCCGGCCGACGCAGGGTGGCTGGCAGCCGGCGCCGCTCGGTACGCCCTGGAGCCAGCACGCCCCGCGTGCCGCGCTTCCTGCGTTGCTACCCACGCCTGGCCAGCGAAGCCCCGGTCCAACGGCAGGCCCCGGGGCTCGTCCACCGCTGCCGGGACGCTGCCCCAAGCGCATACCAAGCGGCGGCGAGGGGCGGTGCGCAGGGCCAGGCGAAAGCCCTAGAAACGCTCATGCGCTTGATCGCCCGAGCACCTGGGCACTGGGCCCGGGCGGCGGAGCACGTTTCCCTCTGTGAGGGTGTCATCAGCCAACAGATAGACCTGGACGAATGCCCTTTGGTGGGATGAGCACGCGGTGGGTTATGGTTCAGGAGGTAGCCTTCCCCGGAAAGGTGCCCCTGTGCCCGAGGCCGCTGCAGCTTCGGTCTGCACCAGTGTCCTGGTGCGTGTGGCAGGTGCGATCGTGCGGCTCGAGACACAGGGGTGTACAGAACGGGCCACTGCTCGGCTCGTGGCCGCGCCAGCGACTACATGCACGATCGCTATGTCTGGTGCCCCGTAGATCCTCCCTGCTTCCTGGCGCGGCCGGGCCGTGCGGCGGTGGCTCCACGTGCGCCGGTTCCTACCGCGCTTCTCCCGTTCGCGTTGGCAGCGGGCAGGGAGGTCGGCGCCCAGTTCCTCGAGTCCATCCAGCCCTAGCTGCGGGCCGCTGGCCCGAGCACCTGCAGGGCGGCCTCCAGCCAGCTCTCGTCCACCATCGCTTCGATGGGCAGGAGGTCGCGGTACTGCAGGTGGCCGCGCTCTTGGTAGAAGCGCTGCTGGGCCATCAGGTCCTCGCGGTTGATGCGCCCATCGGGGTCCCAGTAGGGGGCCACGGCCTCCTCGATCAGGTCGGTCGGCAGGCCCGTGGCGCGGCTGAGGACCGCCAGGTGCTCGGGCCGGCGCCAGCCGTCGCCGGTGAGGTCGCGGATGCTGCGGATGTAGGCGATCATCCAGGCGCGGGCGATGGCAGGCCGCTCGGTCATGAAGCGCTTGCTGTAGAAGATCACCGTGGTCTGGTTGCCGGGCCGCGGGCTGGGCACGAGGATGGCAGCGAAGCCGCGGCGGAGCGCGGTGGTGGCCTGGGGCTCGATGAGGTTCGCGGCGTCGATGGCCCCGCCGCCCAGCGCGGTCACCATATCAGGGAACGGCATGTAGACCACGCGCACGTCCTCGAACGTCATGCCGTGCTGCTGCAGCACGGTGCCGAGCGTGTACTCCCCGCCGCCCGCTGGGCCGTTGATGGCGACCGAGCGGCCGCGGAGGTCCGGCACGCTGCGCACTGCGCCGCTGTCCCACAGGTCCTTGCGCACGAGAATGGGGTTGCCGGTGCGGTCCGCGACCGGCTCGGCGTGGCCGGTGGCCACGATGCGCATGTCCACCCCGCGGCTGAAGGCATTGAACGTTCCGGCCGCGATGGCGCCGCGGCCCACGTCTACCTCGCCGGCGGCCAGCGCCTGGAAGACCGCCGCGGCGTTTTCGGCCCGCTCGGTCTCGATCTCGATACCCTGCTCGCGGAAGTAGCCTTTCTCGATGCCGATGAGGATCGGCGCGGCAGGAAGCTGGGGGTTGTACGCCACGCGCACCGTCTCGAGCGCGGCTGGGGGGGTCGATGCTCCGCTGGCTGCAGGCTGCGTCGGGGGCGCGACCGCGGCTGTGGTCGGCGCCGGGGCGGAGCCGGCGGCCGGCGCGGCGGGCGGGGGCGTGGTGCAGGCCGCCAGGCCGGCGGCCAGGACAACGAATACCAGGAGGCGGATGGCTTGGTGCATCGTGTGCATCTCCTGCAGGCCTGGAGGGAAGGAGCTGTTCGCTACCGGGATGGCCGATTCAATGGTAGGAGACAGGATGCTGTGCGGGCAAGGCCACGCGGTTGAACGGCAGCGCCAGGGGCGTTTATCGTGCAGGGAGGCGCCGCCCTGGTGCGAGCGCGAGGCGCGTCCGGACCGCGCCGGGGCCAGCCCGCGCGGCGCGCTGCGCTCGTGGGAGCCCTGCCAGCGGGGCGCCGGTTGGAGAAGACCAGAGAAGACGGCATGGGGAGCGCGCTTCCGGGGCACCGCTGCGGGTACAAACTCGTCGTGCTCGGGCTTCTCGTGAGCGGTGCGCTCGTCGGCGGGGGATGTGGCCTGCTCACGGGGGGCGGGGCGCCGGGGGCGCAGGCCTGGCCGACGGCGGCACAGCCCCGCCGGACGCCCATCCCCCTGCCCGAGCCGACGGCGCCGCCGCCCACCGCCACCGCGTCGCCGACCCGCGGGCCTGCGGACTTCATCGGCCGGCAGCGGACTCGGGTGCTGCGCGTGTGGGATGGGCAGCACGTGCTCATCGAGAACGGGCTCACGGTGCGCTATCTCGGCATCCAGGCGCCCGGCGCCGGCGTGCTCGGCCGCCCCTTAGAGCCCTTGGGCCGCGACGCGGCGCTGTACAACGTCGCGCTCGTGGAGGGCAAGGAGGTGGAGCTGGAGCAGGACGTGACCGACGTAGACGCCGACGGCCGGCTGCCGCGCTACGTCTACGTCGACGGGCGGTTCGTGAATCGCGAGCTGGTGGCCGCCGGGCTGGCCCGGGCAGCGCCGCGCGAGCCGGATGTGCGCTACCGGGAGCTGCTGGCCGAGGCGGAGCGCGAGGCGCGCGAAGCCCACCGGGGCCTGTGGGCCAGCGCGACCACGCCCACCCGCGCGCCCACCGCGCCCCCACGCCCCCTTCCCACCGCTACCCCCACAGCCAGCGCCCTTCCCCCACCGACAGCGACGCCCGCGCCGGGCGCCCGCCCAACCACTCCGCCGGCTACCGCTGGGCCCTCGCCGGTGCGGCTGCCTCAGCCGCGCACCCCGCCGCCGACTAGTGCGCCGCCCGCCCCGCGCTTCGGCGAGGAGCCTCTGCGCGGCTAGGTGCGCACCCGCGGCGACTCGCTCTCCCGGAAGGTGGTCTTGCAGAAGGGGCACAGCAGGGGGCGGTCGGTTCCCTTGAGCTTGGTGTCCACGTAGTAGTCCCGCTGGCAGGCGGGACAGCGTACCCAAAAGACCTTCGGCATCGGCTCTCTCCCCGGCCGCTCAGGACCGCGGCAGCCGCTCTAGGATGTGGCGGGGCACCAGGCGGTCCAGGTGGAGCTCCGCCAGCACCTCGCGGGGGAAGCTCACTTTCTCGGCGAACGCCGTCGCGATCGGCCGCGTGGCATCGATCCCCACCTTGGTGACCAGGCCCGTATCAGTGCCCATGGGGTCCAGCCCCTCGCCGATCACGTCGGTGATGATGATGGCGTCGTCTGGGAACTTGGTGCGCGTGGCGACGGCCCAGAGCACCTCGGCCTCGTTGAAGATATCCACGTCGTCGTCGACGACCACCACGTACTTGATGCGCGAGTCGGTGGGCAGGGCCAGCGCGGCGGCCAGCTTCCCCTCGCCCTCCGTCTGCTTGCTGATCTGCACGTAGCAGAGGAAGCGGCAGCAGCCGGAGAGCGGCAGGTGCACATTGCGGACGCTGGCCACGTTGGCGCGCACCGATTCGTACACGCGCCCTTCGAGCGGGAAGCCCCCCATCACGTGGTTGTCAGCATGCGACACCAGGATGTCCTGGAAGATAGCGTCTTTGCGATGGGTGATCGCCTTGACGTGGATGAGCGGGCTGTAGCGCTGCTCGCCGTAGTAGCGCGTGTACTCCCCGAAGGGCCCCTCCGGCACCTCCTCGCCGGGCAGGATCTCGCCCTCGATCACGAACTCGGCGTCGGCCGGCACGAGGAACTTCTCGCCCCAGGTCACGGAGGGGGTTAGGCGGAACGGGGTGCCGGTGAAGGCGCCGGGCAGGGTGTACTCGTCGTGGTAGCTGGCGGCGCGCGCCTGGGCGCCGAAGTAGACGCCCGCGTGGTGCCCCAGCCAGAAGACCACAGGCGTGGGGACCTTGCGGCGGTTGTTCTCCTCGAGGATGTACCAGTTGTGCTTGGCGAACGAGAGGAAGGTGGCCATGGTGTAGCGGTCGCGGATCATGGCGCGGTGGAGGCCGTCGTTATAGGCCTCCAGGTCGGGCCACTTCATGGTGCAGAAGCCGGCCGTGAGGTAGGGCGCCGGGTCCCACTCGTGGTGGATCGGGGCGGGCAGCTCGAGGAGGTTGACATCCTTGCCCTGCTTGACCACCTCCTGGCAGGGCGCCTTCTCGTTGGGGATCACCTCCGGCTCGAGGCGCTTGCGCACCTTCTCGGCGTAGGTGAAGCTGACGCGCTCCGGGGTGGAGCCCAGGGCCCACGCGCAGCGGGCGCGGCTGGCGAACATGTTGGTAACGACAGGGAACTTGCTGCGCTCGCCCTGCGCGGTGATCGCGTTGTGGACGATGATGAAGGGGAACAGGCCCTGGGTCTCGAGCTTCCACTGGAGGGCGGAGAGCTGGTAGCGGAGGTCGATGCCCTCGAGTTCGAGGATATCGTCCGGGCGCTCGCGACGGAGCCCCTCGATAAAGGTGCGTAGGTCGGCCGGGCGGGTCTCAGGCATGCTAGCCGATCCTCCTCAGCGAAGCACAGGTCGGGACGGGCGGCAGCCCGCGGTGCGAGCCCTCTTGGACACCTGGACACCCCCAGCGGCGCCGGGAAGAGCTGGGGCGCCGCCGAGGTGTTTACGTCAAGGGGCCTGGCGATTATAGCACAGCGCGGGCCCGCGCCGCTGTGACGGTCTCGTGACCGGCTGCTGCTAGCCCGGCGCGCGGGGGTGCGCTATGCTGCCCTTGCACTTCACGCCCGCACGGGGGCGGAGGGGGTGATGCGGGGTGCCCAAGCGCGCGGAGCCGGTGCATAGCAGCGGGGCGCCAGGCTCACCCTCTGGCGCCCCTGCACTTGCATGATGGTACACGCGATCCATCCCGCTGGCTATTAAGCTAAGCTGAGTAGGTGATGGAACACTCTCCATCTTACTCGCTTACTTATGGATCGACATCATTCCTGAATGTCTGGAAGGACTCGACGTCGGTGCAGTTCCGCGAATCGAGTGGCGGCCTCCTTGTCGCGGTCGATAATGCTCTCCACGATTCCGCGGTGTACAGCTAGACTCTCCTGAGTCGCCGGAATCGTGTCAGGCCGCGGGATGATATCTCGCACCTGCACTCTGATGAATCCCATGATAGTACGGTATATAGCCAGAAGCGTGGCGTTATGACTAGCTTGAGCGATCACGTCGTGTAGATCCCAATCAAGATGCATATAATGCTCTACATCATGTGGTACCCGTTGCCCTGCAGCCTCTAACTCAGCAAGCGCCGTGCGTAGTGCTGAAACATCCTCATCACTGCGTATCTCAGCGGCGTGCCGGGCGAGCGCTATATCGAGTAAGACTCGTGCCTCGAGCAAGTCTCGCAGTGAGGCCTGATCACTACTCTCACGGAGCTGGATCAGGACGGACGTGAGTCCCAGATAGGGCTGCAGCTGGCTGACAAAGACACCGCCTCGGACCCCCGGCCGTCCCTGGACCAAGCCCTGCGCCTCGAGCAGCCGAATCGCGGCATGGACCGTGCCAGTGCTCACGCCGTACTGCCGAGCGAGCTCGGTTTTGGTCCCGAGCCGGCTACCGGGAGGTAAGTTGCGGTCTAAGATCATCGCACGTAGCTGACTTGCCAACCTCTCCACGAGGGTGATCTGGCGCAAGGCACGAGCTGGCGGCAGGCTACCCAGGTCCCTACGTGACGCCCTCGGAGCACTACAACTTGTGCTATTGCCGAAGGCGCTCTGGAGACGACGTCGCATTCGGTTCACTTTAAGGGCTTCCTCCTCGAATAAAGTCTTAGCATGAAGAATGCCGCACATTTCTTAGAGCTAGTTCCGGTATACAATACTTTCCTCCCAAGTTCCATCACCACCGGCTAAAGGAATGGTGCATCACCATGAAATCATACTACCTAGACGCTCAATGGCATAATTCATATAGGACGGATCGATCACCCGATTGATATCCTGCTTCTCCTGCTGTGTGCCTGCTTTAACGAAGTAATCTTGCATAATATCCAATACCTGAGGATCGAGTGCGCTATTCGGATCAAGGTTAGGCCAAGACAAGCGTGCGTATAGGGTCGGATCCTTTACACCTGTGTACTTAACCATGATAGGGATCATCTCCTCACGGCCCTGATTGGTCTTAGAAGCTTGTATATAGTCGCGTGCACCACGCAGATATGCCACTGCGAATCGTTTTACAGCTTCCGGATGCCGCCGCTCGAACACAGGACTAAGCATAATGATCATAGAAACTGCACCGGGAAACACATCGCTAACAGTTATTACCCGTTTGCCCAGGCCCTGCATCTCAATAAGAGTAACGAAAGGATCGATAGCCCAAGCTGCGTCTACCGCCTTGTTGGCCAAGGCGCTGACCTGATCAGGGATCTGCACGATGCTAAACTGGACATCATCCATCGTAAGGCCGGCTCGGGCGAGAACACGCTCCATATAGAGTTGCGGTGTAGTTCCTAAGATATGAATCGCGATATTCATACCCTTGAGGTCGCTCAATTCTCGATAGCGACCGCTATCGATGTGATCTTGCCGAATCATAAGTGCCGCGCCTGCATCACCTGGTTTAACGATCGAGAGGCTACCGATTAGCTTCACCCCAACGTCGCGCCGCGTCGCGTTAAACACGCTGGGATCGGGCGCCCCACTGCCTAGAGCTAGTTCACCACTCGCTAGAGCAGGCAGCGCCTCCGCAGCGCTGCGAAACTGTACGAATTCGACCTCGAGGCCCTCGTCCTGGAAGTAGCCGCGCTCTTGAGCCAAGAACATGCCGATCTCGCCGTTGAGGCCGATCACACCCACCCGCATCTTGACCGGCGAGCTTAAGAACTGGTCCTCCGCTGCAGGAACCATTGTGGGCTTTGCAAACAGGGACGACACAGGTGCAGCGCACCCTGTGGCTAGCATCAGCAGGCTGAGCATTACACTCACACTACAGAGGCAAAGCATTGTATGCACATAGCCTCCATCAACCCTTGAGCCATCCATACCACCGATGGTCCACCAGAGTATTAGTGTTTTTACTTAGCCCCGAACACAGTTCTCTTGGGTGTTCCGCGACCTGAACTCGATGATCTGGTTCTTAACAGGGTCTCGTATGAGCGCCATCGGCTCCCCACCTTGTTCAACAATTTTGATTTGCTCAGATAGAAGCCGACGAAACATAATAATACCCCGATCTGTAGCACCAAGATGCTCCTGTGTGCGGTCATAGATCGGCCCCTGCGTCTCCCACGCCATGCGATCTTGTCCATAGAAAGTCGTTAGATCATATTCCCCATTAGGTAAGAGCTGGTCAGTGAACTCGACCGGTGGATCCTCAGGCTGCTCCACGCAGCGGCCATCGGGTGACGGTGTGAAGACCATGATGTAGATTTGCGTGTGAGTATCGTCAATAGGCACGCGCCAGTGGAGGCATTCATCCTGTCCCTGAGGAATACGCAGGATGTTGGGGAAGATGAGCGGCGGTCGGACCTCGACTTCCGGATGCTCTCCGCCGTAGTAGAGGACTTTCGTGATCCCCCACTCGCACAACCCCCACTCATACTTAACGATCGGCCGATAGAAATAATCGGCGTCGTGACGTCCCTGCAGTCTCATCATATGACCATGAAGATAATAGGTATGGGTTGTATCAGCAGTGTTTTCTTGTACCTGCAGCCAGTTGCAGCGGAGCGGTGGTAGGACCTGAATCTTGCGCGTGCCATCCTCACGCACAAGCACATCCCAGCGCGGTAGTAGCGGCGCAGGCTCAGGGCCCATATAGACGAACAGCAAGCCTGCAAGCTTCTGCACCGGGTAGGCACGCTGCTTGATACGGTGCTTGAAAGTACTTCCTGGGGGTTCGAGCGGTTGCTCTAGACATTGGCCAGTGGTTGTTTCGAACTTCCAGCCATGGTAGGCACAACGGATGCCACAATCCTCGACAAAGCCGTAGTAGAGTGACGCTCCGCGGTGGGCACAATGCTCCGCGAGGCAGCCGTAGCGCCCCTCCGCATCGCGGAAAACCACTAGCTCCTCGCCTAAAACCTTCACCCGCTTTTTCGGTCGCTCGGCGGTCAGCTCACTGGCAACAGCAATAGGCTGCCAGTAGCGGCGTAGCAACTCCCCACAAGGTGTTCCAGGTCCTACTCGAGTCAGTCGCTCATTCTCCTCCTTGCTCAGCATGGCGAATCCCTCCTTATAATCTATGGGCGACTGCGCAAGTTCCTTCTCGATCTAGCGGCTCCACTATGTGAGTCGCCTTGCATACTATTCGAATAGATGGCGACTAGATGACGCAAACAATGTATCTACTGACATCGCTTGCACCAATAAACCTTGCGTCACAGCGAACTCGATAAAGGTCTCCAGTGTTCGTCGGTTGCGAGCAAGACCATAGGACCAAGGATCATCACCAAACACCGCAGCTATTTCTGCCGGCGAGCTGCCTTTGATGGGCGGCTTAGGTCCTACTCCGGCCACACCTGCCCGTCTCTTCGCCACCTGAAATGCAGTACACAAGCTTTCGGCGAGCCAAGGATACTGCTGATCCAATTCTTCACGCATCACTACGAGATGCATAATGGGAAAGACGCCTGTGGCTATATAATACTCGCGCTGCGCTTGGAGCAGATCACGATACAGCTGCCGCACATGACCGGTCGCCTTAACGAGCGCGTCACGAGGTCGAGGGAGCATCATCGCATCAAGTTCCCCGTCGAGCAATAGCTCGTCTAGAGACCGATTAGACGGCACGCGCCGCATTTCCACGCCAGTAGGTATAGCCAAATCTCCGAGGCGCTCTTCAACCGCAGTGTACCAGATTATCACGTCCTGTGCGATACCATGCTGTTGCTGCAGGATACCCCGATGCCAGACAGATGATGTCATCCAGAACTGCGGCATTCCTACCCGTTTACCGCGTGGATCTGCCGGTGTCTCGATGCCAGCAGCAGCCGCGACAAGCACACACGACTGTAGGAACCGTCGCCCTGTGAAGATCGGTATTCCAATCAGCGGGACTCCCTGCTCGCGCGCCTTGAGAAACGTCGCCAAAGACATCTCCGCGATATCGTATGCGAGCTGGAGCATCTGTCGCGAATTGTTATCGATAGACCGACCTTCGCTGATAGAGACAACCATCCCCTGGGGGACCACACCACCGGCGAACAATGGCTCGGTGAGCGCTCCTGGAATCAGTGACATACGGAGATGAGGCTGTCCCCCGGCTTCTTTAGACTGCTCGACTACTCTCATCGGCTCCCTTCGCCCTTCCATGTAATCGAAGTGCAGACTGCCTGTAGCAATGTGATCCAAGACTCTAACCAGGCGGTGCGGCGACACGCGGCCGGAATACGGCAAAGCACTTGCTGGAGTTGAAGACATAGGTTTCTACGTAATCCACAATCTCAGCCTGCTGGCCAAGTTCCGCCATCGCGCCCGCTAGGCAGATCCAGTTAAGGATCTCGTGCTGCCCTGAATCCTCGATTTGATGAATGTCAAGCTGGTCCCACTGGGTGAAGCGACCACTCCGCAAGTCATCATAGCGGGCGCGATCAGCTACCACATCGGGGTAGAGACGATTATGCTTCTGGGTGAGCGAGCCATGTGACCAGCTCGCGGAGGCAATCAGCGCCACTCGCCATGGACTGTCAGCGAAGAAGCGTGCTGTTGCGCGGCCGATTGTGAAGCAGCGGCGGGGTGACGGTGAGGGGGGTGAGAGCTCATGAGACCCCTCTCCTACGGCACTTGCTGCTGTTCGCAGCAGCTGATTACCGTAGCAGTTGACATGGAAGGGAATCACGGGATAGGGGAAGCCTGCAAGATCGTAGTCCAAGAAAAGGATAGTATTGACGAACGAATGAGCTAGCCCACGCTCATGTCGAGTTGTGTAGGCATACGCCACATCGAAGTCTTGTTCGAGTAATGCCCGCACGAGAGCGTTAGCCGCCTCACGATGTCCACGCACTCGGAGTGGCGTGTCGGATGGTACCCCCCAGGCGTTGACATCGGTTCGGAACGGACCGCGTATACCACCGGCAAACGGAGTCGAGATTATCTCGTCGAAAATATAGATACAAAAAGCTGGTATGCAGTCTCGTTTAAAGTTCTCGTACTGATCGTCGCCCCAGATAAGCACTAGGTCAGGACGAAAGGCGTCGAGCTCAGCGCGGAGCGCGTGATATGCAGCTAGCAGCCGCGCACGATGAGCCCGCGCTGCTGTTTGACCTTCGTCGTCACCCCACTCAGCACGCATCGGTTCAGGCCATCGCGCCACGTCAGCGAACACCTCTGGAGGAATGCGTCCGTTTTCGACGTTTGTACGCAACATGCGTGGCCAATACTCTGGAGGCACAGTCGGTCCCGGGTAGTGACTGAGTCCCAGTCCGAGAATCGTACCCATTGTACTCCCCCTTGCTAAATCATGTTACTACATTCTATAGAGCAAGTTCTATCTGTAGGTTTACCTCCACCGAGGTTTCTTCAGAAGTTCTAGAAATCCATTCGATAATAGCCGCACGTGTGTTCTTAACGGCTTCGTCCAATGTTGTTCCATCAGCGCTGCAGGCCGACATAGCCGGTACTTCGGTCCAATAACGTGCTGCCCCATCGTCGTCAATTGCTCCGGCTGGATGAACTATAACCATATACTGCTGCACATCCTTGCAGTCATGAGCGGAAGTGACCGGTTCGCGATGCTCTTGATCACGAAGTGACATGGTATCTCCTATATATTCATGATGCCCGTATACTGATGTTTAAACCTAAGATCCGAGCGAGCAATGCGACACCTGTTGTGAGACCGGTGATGATAACTGTGGTCACAGCAGCTGACTCGCGCAGCCCCTCACGTATATAGTCGAGAGTAAGAAGAGAGAGCGGACGAGTATCAGAAGTGGCCAGCAGGATGATACTAGAAGTATTCTGTGCGGCAAATACAAACTTCAATGCAGCTACAACTGCCATCGTTGGAGCAATTATAGGAAGTACCACTTTGAAATAGGCGATAGGCCAATTAGCGCCCGATGTACGTGCAGCTTCTTCTAGTTCTTTTCCTATTTGTAGTAACGACGCCTTCAGTATCTGCGTTGATATCGTCACCCCTCCCATAAGCGTGACCAGAATAAGTAGTGTAATAGTCCCATATAGTGGTTGAAATACTGGAATGCCCAGAAACATCCAAAGCATCCCCAGACCGGCTAGGGCACCGGGAATGATACTCGGCACCCATAGTATAGCATCTAGCACACTACATCCCCATACCCGTCTAGCTCGTACCACTATATAGGCGATCATCGAGAACAAGAGCGGTCCTACAATAGCAGAGACGACGGCAATGATCAACGTGTTGCGAAGTGAGCGGATAAATGTGGTATCTGTAATGGTACGCTCCCAATTGATCAAAGTCCATGGTTGAGGCAGGTTGAATAGTCCAAAGCGGGTCATAAAACTGCTAGCAATTACGGATAGAACTGGTACTATTACTAATAAAACAGCCAAAATCAATACGACTGCGAATACAGGCCATTTCCACACCCCTAAATCGATAAGTCGCGGCCGCATTCGCCCCGTCACAACAGCATATTCATGACGCGTTGTAAACCAGCGTTGCAATGGTACGGCTATAAGCAGCAGAAGCAGAGCAATGCTACCCAAAGCGCTAGCTTGTGCAATGAGCGGAGGTTCATTTCGAACCAAGTTAATGACTCTGGTGGAAAACACATAGAAGCCGAAGGGCACGCCAAGAAGCAACTCTATCTCAAATGACTCGAACATACGTACTAAACCGAGCAAGAACACAACAATTAATGCAGGAATCATGACTGGTAGAGTGATTTTAAGAAAAGTAGTCCAGTGAGTGGCACCCGACATCAGCCCCGCCTCCTCAAGAGCGGCGTCCATGTTGCGAAAGGACGGTGTGAGCAGCATGACTTTAATAGAGATAGCATGGGCCATCAAATGTACCCAAACGATGCCCCAAAAGGAATAGATGTTAAAGATACCTTGCGGTAATCCCAGATAAGACGCTAATTGATTGATAATTCCTACACGCGGATCCAGCAGTAGCATCCATCCGAACGTAGTCGATACACTAGGAATGAAAAACGATAGCCAGAACAAAAACTCTAACCCTTTTGCCCATGGAATATTGGTGCGCGCTAGTATCCAGGAAACTATTACTCCGATAGGAAAAGAAATGAGCTGGTAGCATAGCGTCAGTATCAATGTATTCCAAAGGGAAGCCATTACACCAGCGCTACTCCACGCTTCAAGCCAAGGCTGTATTCCGTAAATCGGCGGAGAGCCTATACGAGCAGTGTTGAAGCTGTTAATAATAATTAGAATCAATGGATATACAAGATAGAATCCAAGTAATCCAATCAAGGCAAGCATGCCCACCTGCGCCCAGCTCACACTCGCCTTGAGAGTAGCTCCCAACGGCGCTCGAGCTACTCTAGTAACTACTCCAGCCATCTATAATGACCTCATGCACCTTTCGAAAGACATCCAGAATAGGTGAGGCTCTCATGTACTAAAGAACTCTAACAAAATACGATTGCACTCCTCTGGTTTGTCGTTCTGAACCTGGTGACCAGAGCCATCTACTACATAGAACGGTACATGCGGATATAGCTTATGCAAGCCATATCCTAGTGGGTCAAGCGGTGCAGATCGATCATCCCTACCCCAGATTAAACACCAAGGTATTGTTAGCTTAGCCAATCTCTCCCCCACTTCATATACTTGCCGTTGGTTAGGGTTCTCCGCCAACATTCGTCGATATCTCTCTAATGATTCATGCATCTCTCGATGTCCTGGAAGAGTTGCCACAGCAAATCGAGACTCTACCAACTCATCTGTAATCTTAGACGTGTCGTTGACAATAGTACAAAGGAATTGACGCAGAGACTCTTTCGTACCATCAAATCTTGGCAGCGGCGTCGCTCTGCCTTGATCATCGAGTCCTACAGCTTTTGCCAGCGTCCCAGTGCTAATTAGCGCCACTTGTTTAACGCGGCTAGGATAATCCAGTGTATACTTTATAGCTATGTACGCTCCTTGTGAGTTCCCCACTAATCGCACCTGCTTTAAGTTAAGTGCATCAATGAACCCGGCTAGATGATTTACTAGTGTTTGGAAAGAGTATTCGATAAATGGCTTATCGGTATATCCATAACCAATTAAATCTACGGCATAAACATGAAAACGCCGTGATAAAGCAGGAATAGTGTTAGCCCATCCCGCTCTACCAGATGCTCCTGGCCCTCCTCCGTGCACGAGAATGACCGGATCGCCATCGCCGGCATGTACATAATGTGTCTTGATTCCATAGACAGTTTCGTGCATCGCTTGCACTTGTGGCACTACCACCCAACCAGACTGAATGATATCGCTCACCACTCCCCTCCTCGTTGTTATAGCAGACTATCTACTCCTTCTAACCGGCACTTGGTAACGGAGACACACCTCCTTGCGCTCACGCGCAGATTTATATATTGCCAGTAACACTTCTAGCGTCGCTTTAGCCCAATACACATCAGGAAACGTATATCTATCCCCAAATACCGCATCTACCAGCTCCTTGAGCTCACCAATGCGGCCCACATATGGCTCACAAGGCACCTCTTCACGACCCACCTCGGTGTATATATAGATACCTCGCGGAGATTGGCGTAGATCACCATATTCACAACTAACAATAGTGAGGCCAAAGAAGGGCTGCCATCGCCTTTGCTGCCGACTGCGCTTTAATATAGCATCAAGCGAGTATTCTGGAAGCAAATACTTCATCTCGGCACTAATGGGACCGGTAAACTTAGCTCGTGGGCCCCATAACTGCTTCCTTGTATGCTTACGCGCCCCTTCACCAATATTCCATGTGAGCTCCGCGATATCCAGATGGCCATAGCCAACAAAGGTCACAGTCGCTGTGACCCCATTTTCAAACTCCATAAAAACCGCATAGTTTCCCTCGCAGTTAAAATACGGGTTCCAACGACCCACAGCACCACGCACGCTACGCACCATTCCACCGCCTAGGAAACGCACGATATCTATTTGATGCGGACCTTGCCTATATACGACTCCACCCCCATGCCCAACATCCACCTCACTAGGCATATAAGGGCGGCGAAGCCAATCGTTATAGTTCATAGTATTAATATGAATTACCCTGCCGATCTTCCCGCTAGAAATAATCTCAGCCATCTTTTGAATAGGCTTTTCATAAATCTTCGTATGTCCTTGCACATATTTTACACCATTACGTTGTATAGCATCGATCATGCGATCCGCTTGCTCGAGAGTTACGGCCATCGGCTTCTCGCAGATAACATGCTTACCGTGTTCAGCTGCAATAATAGTATGTTCGGCATGCAATTGATTCGGAGTAGCTATCCAAACAGCATCGATATTCCCAAACCGACACATATCTTCTACACTCGAAAATGTTTCCACACCAAAGCGGCGTCTCCACTTTTGCAGCTCATCGACCCTTATATCGGCAACAGCGGTTAAGCGCGCATTAGTTACATATTCGAAAGCCGGTACGATTTGACGAGCAGCTATCCCCAAGCCAGCGATCCCAACACGAACCACTCGGTCCACACATCCCTCCCTAACTTATTTTTAGAGACATCACAGGAATAACTGAGTAACTATTTTCATCTTCTTCAGGCTCACCATCCTCATGTACAATAATCTCGATCATTTGATTTTTAGATGGATCACGCACTATTCCTATAGTTGGCTCTCCACCGCGCTTGACTATCTCGATCTGCTCACGAAGCATCTGGCGATACATCACTATACCACGGTCCGACGCGCCCAGATGCTCAGTTGTACGATCATAAATAGGTCCTTGAGTCTCCCATGCCATCTGATCTTGAGCTGCAAAGCTATCCATGGTGTACTCGCCTTCCGCCGTCTTGCTAGATGGAAAGTACTTCACCGGCGGATCATCTGTTTGTTCAAGTTTAGTTCCACCAGGTGACGGACGGAAATAGACGCGAAAGATGAGAGTATGCGTGTCATCAACAGGGACACGCCAGTGCATAGATAGCGCACCGTGTTCCCAGAGCCGTAAAATGTTCGGGAAAACCAACGGATGCCCCATAGCGGATTCGGGGTGCTCACCACCATAAGTCCAATACTTAAAAAGACCCCACTCAAAGCGTTTGAACCCATATTTCTTGAAAGGACGATAGTAGTAGCGGACCCCTGGATTATCGACACCTCGGAGATGGAGAGTATGCCCGTGAAGGAAGTAAGTATGGGTGACATCAGCAGTGTTTTCCATGGCTTGAAGCCAATTACAATCTAAAGGACGAATCTCAAGCTGGCGTTCACCATCTTGCCGGACAAGCACATCCCAACGTGGAAGCAGCGGAGCCGGCATAGGGCCCATGTAGGTCCAAAGAAGACCTGCTAGTTTCTGGACCGGATACGCCCTTTGACAGACCCGTTCTTTATAAGTACTGCCCACAGGTTCGAAAGGTTGTTCAAGACACTTCCCTAAGACATCGAACTTCCAGCCATGATAGGCACAACGTATACCATCCTCTTCCACAAACCCATAGGCCAGCGATGCTCCTCGGTGAGTACAATGTTCGGTGACTAGGCCGAAGCGGCCACGGCGATCACGAAATACCACCAAATCCTCGCCTAGGATTCGGACTCGCTTGATGGGTTTGTTTTCAGTGAGCTCCTTAGCTACACAGAATGGGTGCCAATAACGACGTAGTAACTCACCTGCAGGCGTACCAGGACCAACACGGGTTAGGATTTCATTTTCTTCTGCTGTTAACATAGCCGCCTCCTCAAAGTCAGCGTCTCTCAAACGCCCTGATAATAACATCACGAATCTGTCTAAGATCTTGTTGCTGATACTTTTCCACGTTAATAAAGATGGCCTGCGCATTAGAAGGTGGAATACGCAGTGGATTAACCATATTCTTAGGAATGTCCACTCTTAGAGAGTTCCATCCACCAGCTTTCTGATATGCTAATTGCCCTTCTGGTGAAAGGAGCCAGTTAATATAAACAATAGCAGCATTAGGATGCGGTCGATTATTCATGACTGCGATAGTACCATATCCAGATGAGAGATAAAAACCCTCTTTCATTTTTCGAACATCAACATAAGATATAGGTAATCCCTGTTTTATGGCCTCCTCTGCTTCATCCCCAGGAAAGAGCCCGATCCAATATTGCCCTTGTGCAATCCAGTCAATGAGCTGCCTTCGATCATCAGTTAATACTATTTGCATCTCGCCAAACAGTTTTTCAAGAAAAGAGGAGCCAAGAGATTCCGTCACCCATATAAACATAATTTGACCATCGCCAGGACCAGGCTTACGCACATCATTTGCTGCAATTTTGCCTCTGTACTTAACATCCAAGATATCCCAATATGATGAAAACACGTTTGGATCAATCACATTCTTATTAACTACTATTTGCAGCCCAGCCCCTCCCTCAAATATTAAGTTAAATTGCCCTTCATTATCAGCGTACCAAAGCTTGTTTTGGAACCATTTAGATGTATCAACTACATCTGGACGGATTAGCAAAGGAGGAATAGGATCGATAGCACCGGCGGGCTTGAGCAGCGCATTGATAGTGGTCGGCCCTCCTATATGGACATCTGGTATAAACCTGCCTGCTTGACGCTCCGCTATTATACGTGGACCGATATCACTACCGGTAAGACCGGTGTAAGTCACTTTAATACCCGGAAAAGCACGTTCAAAGGCATCCACTAACGCCATACGATATTTAGAACCTGGCGGACCATATACAACTACCTCCCCTTCCTGCTGCGCTGCTGCAATTACTTTCTCCCATTCTTGCCCCGCTACAGGCGAAACTGGCGATCCGGGAACACTATTATTCGCAGAGGACATCCGCGTAGCAACCGATGTACATGCACCAAGCAAGCTGGAGGCCAGCAATATAACACCTATATTGCATAGTATCACACGTATATTCATAGCTCACACCCATTCCCCTATACCGATCTAGATCATACCATTGCTTTGTTATCATTAATTATAAGATTAACAATCTCCATATGTATCACTAGTTAAGATTTTTGACGACAAAATCACGAGCAGCTTTCTCAATGTCTAGATACCTTTCCAAGTTACCCGGAAACACCCTAGTTTCTTCTATAGGAATCGCCCAGCGAGACACCATATCCTTAGGTATATCAATCCTTAAAGAGTTACGACCAACCTCCTTCTGATACGCTAGCTGTCCCTCTCTAGAAAGGAGCCAATTGACATAAACTATAGTCGCGTTTGGGTGAGGTCGTCCATTCATGACTGCAACAGAGCCAAATCCTGCCGTTAAAGGGAATCCTTCTTTGAAACGGCGACTATCAATGTTCGAGACAGGCAATCCCTGCTTAGCTGCTTCATCCACTTCGGTACTTTCAATAAATATCGCGATTGGATTACGCCCCTGAGCTATCCAATCCACAGCCTGCCGGGAATCATCGGTTATAGTAACGTCCATATCGCGGATAAGCTTCTGTAAATATTGTTGGCCAAGACTCTCCGTTGCCCAGATAAAGCGAAGATGAATAGTATTAGGACCCGGTTTTCTCATATCGCCCACCACAATTTTGCCTTTAAATTGCGGATCAAGGATGTCCCAATATGAGGTGAATTTTGCAGGATCGATCAACCGCGTATTCACAGCACCAACAGACGATGCGGTGCCTTCAAAAATTATATTAAATTGCTGCTCATTATCCGCATACCAAAGCTGATTGCCAAACCATCTAGAGCTGTCTTTTACTTCTGGCAAGATCAGAAGCGGTGTAATTGGATCTAGAGCACCAACTGGCTTCAGCACATTCGTAATAGTAGTAGTTCCACCTATATGTAAATCTGCAGCGAATTTGCCCGCTTGCCGTTCCGCTAAAATGCGAGGTGCGATATCAGCACCGGTAAGTCCAACAAAAGAGACCTTTATTCCCGGGTAATCTTTCTCAAAAGCATCTACAAAAGCTCTGCGATAGGCAGCACCAGGAGGACCATATATTACTACCTCACTTTCTTGCTTCGCAGCCGCTATTATAGACTCCCATTGCTTTTCCCAACCGACAAACACACCTTGATCTGCTACCGATGCCGCCTGAAGTTGCTGTCTCTCATTAGCCGGAGTCGAACCCCCAGCTGCCGAGGAACAGGCAATCAATAATACAAAGGTTGCCGTCCACGATACTATTCTTACATACGCCTTTAAGCGTCTAGCTACTGTCAGCCAATGCCATATATGAGAGAAGTAGGAACACATTTTTGCCTCATTACCAAATTGTTTGCTCGGTCGACTATATCAGTACATTCATTTAATCGTTAAGTCATTTAGAGTATAGGGACACTACAGCGGGATGTCAATATCTTGATTATGACAATTAAAATTATGACATAGTCAAAAAGTTGTTTCGCCTGGCGCGCTACCGCCGCCCAACGACCGTCTCCAGCGCCCGCAGCGCCGTCGTCAGCGCGCGGGTGCCTCCGATCAGCGACGCCACCCGCACCGCCTCGAAGAGCTCCTCCTCGGTCGCGCCCGCCTCCTTGGCGCGGGTCGCGTATACCTGCACGCCGCCCTCCGCGCCGAGCGTGGCGTCGATCGCCATCGCCATCAGGAGCTTGACCTTCTTCGAGAGGCGCCCGTCGCTGAACGCGAGCTGGTCGAGCTGCTCGTGGAGCCTCGCCCGCTCAGGGTCCTTCTCGTATAGCAGCGTCCACGGCGGTCTCTGTAGCGCCATTCGTCTCTCCTCCTCGTCATCTCACGGCGGCACATCACGGCACACCGCCGCGCCCCAGGTCGGCCAGCACCGTCAGGGCACAGTTGCGGCCCGGCGCCCCGCTGATCGAGCCGCCCGGGTAGGTGCAGGCGGCGGTCAGGTACAGGTGCTGGATCGGCGTGCGGTACTCGGAAACCTCCGGGAAGGGCCGCAGGTAGCCGTCCTGCGACGGGATGTGCGCCATCCCCATGATGTCGCCCCGGTAGAACATCGGGTTGTAGGCGGCGATGTCCAGCGGCGTGGCAACGGCCTTCCCCACGATCGTTCTCTCGGTGACGTTGGGGACGTACTCCCGGACGCGCTCGAGCTCTTCCGCCAGGAGCTGCTCGCGGATCTCGTTCCAGGTCTCGGGCCGCCCATCCAGCTCGTAGGGCGCGTAGTGGCCCACGTTCAGCACGTGGCCGCCCGGCGACGCCCGGCGCGCGTCCAGCAGCGTGTGGCAAACGATCTGGAAGGGGGCCCGCGGGTAGCGGCGGCCCTTGCGGTACTCGGCATAGGCCGCCACCAGATCGGCCATGGTCTCCGGCAAGTGGCAGTGCACCACGCCATCAACCCCGTACTCGGGCCGGTAGCGCGGCGGCTCGGAGAGCGCCAGGTGGAGCACGACCTCCGAGAGGCCGGTCCGCACCTGCCGCGCCGCCTCGCGGAGGCGCGGATCCAGCCAGCGGTCGTCGATCAGCTCGAGGAAGAGCTGCCGCACGTGGAGGCCGGCCACGATCGCCTGGCGAGCGGCAAAGCGCCGGCCGTCCTCCGTCACCACCCCGCGGGCGACGCCGTCCTCGACGAGGACCTCCCGCACCCGCGCACCAGTCACCACCTCACCGCCATGGGCGCGCAGGGCCCGGACGAGCGCCAGCGGCAGCTCCAGCGAGCCTCCTTCCGGGAAGGCCCAGCCGAAGCTATGGCGGGCGCCGGTCCCGCTGACGAAGACCAGCAGGCCGTAGCCCAGCTGGTCGGGGAGCGGCCCTCCCTGCAGCGACGCCTTCAGCACGTGGGCACGGACGTGCTCCTCCTCGAAGAACTCGTTGACCACCTCCAGGGGGGAGCTGGCCATGAGCCGCATGACCTCGAAGCCCCGCTCGCTCTGCTCCAGAAGGGCATATAGCTCGCTGGGCTTGCGCGGCGGCGCGTAGCGCGTCTTCACGAACCAGGGACGGATGTGCCGCTCCCACAGCTCTACCAGCCGCCGGTAGGCGGCGGCATCGCGCGGGGAGAACCGCGCGATCTCCTCGGCCGACCGCTCCACACTCCGCCAGGTGATGAGCGCGGCTCCGTCAGGGAACGCGCTGGCGTACAGCGGGTCGGGATAGATGTAGCGCAGGCCAAAGCGGGCCAGCTCCAGCTCCTGGAGGACCGGCCCCATCTGGATGGCCCCATGGATCGTGGCACAGGTGTCGTGGCGGAACCCGGGCGCGGTCAGCTCCTCGGTCGCACACCCGCCGCCCACCTGGTCCTTCGCCTCCAGCACCAGGGTCTGCAGGCCGGCCTTGGCGAGGTAGGTAGCGGCGATGAGGCCGTTGTGCCCGGCGCCGAGCACTAGGACGTCCGCGGTGGCATCGATCACGGCGTGCGCCTCCTGCGAGCTGGGCTTCCCCGTTCTGCGGCCGAGCGAGCGGGGCGCGAGAAGTATAGGCGCTCGGGGCACCGCGCGCAACGGCGTCCCGGTAGCCCCCACCTGCAGGCCCGCCCTGGAGCGCCGCTGTGGCCCAGCAGAAGCGCCGGCTGGCCGAGGAGATGTTCGCTATATTGGAACATTTCGCCCGTGAGAGCAATTGTTCTAATATAGCGAACCAATCCGCCTGCCGGGCCGGCCGCGGCTTGCTACCCTAGAGCCACACGGGATGGCAACGGGCAGGGCCGAGCGGCAGCGAGCGGGCCGTCTTCCTTTCCCCAAAGCGGCCGGGGCAGCCCCCTCGCTTGCGGAGGTGCGCGATGCAGCGGCTGGCGGTCGGAGTGCTGGCTAGCCTGCTCCTTAGTGCCTGTTTGGCTGGCACCGCGCCGCCCCCGCAGGAGAGCGGCGCCATGGCGCGCGCCGCGCCGAGCGAGCCGTCGACCGGGCTGCCGCCCCTCGCCCCGCCCGTCCGCGTGCGCGCTGCTTACTCCGTGGTCTCGGGCGGGGTGGCGCCCTACTGGCTGGCCGCGGACCAGGGACTATGGCAGCGCCACGGCCTGGAGGTGGAGCTGAGCCTCATCTCCGGCGCTCCAGTTATCCTCTCGGCGCTCCTCACGGGCGAGGTCCAGTTCGCCCTGGCCTCCGCGGACGCCGCGCTCAGCATCCAGGCCCGCGAGCCGGACGTCGTGGCCTTCATGAACATCAGCGCGGCGAGCGTGCACCGGCTCATCGTGGCACCCGACATCGAGCGGCCTGAGGAGCTCCGCGGCCGGCGCATCGGGGTGTTCACGCTGGGCGACGGCAACTACGCCCTGATGAGCAAGGCGCTCCCGAAGTTCGGCCTCAACCCCGACCGCGACGTCATCTGGACCCCGGTCGGGGGCGGGAACATGGGCGCCTTCGTGACCGCGCTAGCCGCTGGCGCGATCGATGCGGCCTTGCTCCTCCCGCCCACCGACCTGCCGGCCATCAAGAACGGCGGGCGGGTGCTCTTCAACTACCGCGACCTGGGCCTGCCCTATGCCGGCCTGCCGGCCTACACCTTGCGCCGCACGCTGGACAGCCAGCGCGCGGTGGTGGAGGCCTTCGCCGCCGGCGTCATCGACGGCGTGCGGCTCTTCAAGGCCGAGCCGTCGCTAGGGAAAGACGTGTTGATGCGGTGGGCGAACATCACCGACCCGGAGGCGGTCGAGTGGACCTACGAGACCTACCGCCAGGAGGGGATTCTCACCGACCGCCCCTTCTTGGATATCGCGTCGACGCGCGCGGTGATGGAGATGCTGGCGACTGAACAGCCCGACCTGCGCCAGGTGCAGTTCGAGCGCTCGTTCGACAACAGCGTGGTGGAGGCGCTGGAGCGGCGCGGCTACCTCAGCGCCCGGTGAGCGGCCGGGCGCCTGGCCGCGGCGCAATCCCCTACAATGAGGGCTGTCCCGGAGGCACACGGCGCCCCACCCCCATCCGGCCGCCACCGGGCGGCCACGTGCGGAGGCTACCATGCGGGATGGCATCTACATCGTCGACGCCGACGGCCACGTGATGGACTGGCCCGACCGGTGCTACCGCCGCTACCTGCCCCCGGAGTACGCCCGCCGGGGCACCTTCTTCCCCAGCCAGGGCTGGGACCGCCGCCAGGCGCCGTTCGGCGACCGCGGCCGCAATCCTGCCACGCCCGAAGAGCACCTCGCCGATAACGACCAGGAGGGCATCGACCTCCAGATCCTCTACCCCACCCAGGCCCTGACCATCGGCGAGATCCGCGAGCCCGAGTACCAGATCGCCCTCTGCCGCGCCTACAACAACTGGGTGGCCGACTACTGCAAGACCGACCCCGCGCGGCTCAAGGCCGTAGCCATCGTCCCCGTGCGGGACCCCACGGAAGCCTGCCGCGAGCTCAACCGCGCGGTGGCCGACCTGGGGCTGGTGGGGGTGATGTTCCCCACGTTCATCCGCGGGCGCAACGTCGCCGACCGCTTCTTCTGGCCGATCTACGGCGAGGCGGAGCGGCTGGGGGTGCCGGTAGCCATGCATGCCACGGGGAGCGAGACGGGGGACATCGGGCGGTTCGAGAACTTCCTCGGGGTGCACGTGTGGTCGCACGTGCCGGAGCAGCTGATCGCGCTCACGAGCGTGATCCTCGGGGGCATTCCCGAGGTGTTCAAGGAGCTGCGGCTGGCGTTTCTGGAGGCGGGCTGCGGCTGGGTGCCGTTCTGGATGGAGCACCTGGACGGGGAGTTTGAGAAGCGGCCGTTCGATGCGCCGCTGTGCCAGGCCAAGCCCAGCGAGTACATGCGCTGCGGTCGGCTGTACTACGCGTGTGAGCCGGAGGAGAAGACGATCCCCTACGTGGCGGAATGGGTAGGGATCGACCAGCTGCTGTACGCGTCGGACTACCCCCACTGGGATAGCGAGTGGCCGAACACAGTGCGGACGCTGCTGGAGCGGGAGGACCTGAGCCGGGAGCAGAAGCGGAAGATCCTCGGAGAGAACGCGCTGCGCTTCTACGGGATCCAGGCGGCCGTCCCGGCCTGAGCGCGCGAGGGCCCGGCTGGTCCCGCTACCTTCCCTGGCGGGATAATGGGGGCGCGGCGGTAGCGCTGGGACGCTATGCCGCGGCGGCCCGCGCCTCATAGCGGCCGCTCTCCTCCTCTCTCTAGCAGGTGAGGTGTCGAGTACGGAGGCAGAGATGGCGCAGATCGTACTGGGGATGGCTACCTCGCATGGCCCGCTGCTGAGCACGCCGCCCGAGGAGTGGAACCAGCGGGCCGAGGCGGACCGCCGCAACCCCCACCTGTACTTCCGCGGGCGGCCCTACCGGTTCGAGGAGCTGCTGGAGGTGCGGGCGGCAGAGCACTTCGAGCGCGAGATCACGCTCGAGAAGCGCGCCGCGCGCCACGCCGCCTGCCAGCGGGCGATCGCCGCGCTGGGCGACACCCTCGCTCGCGTGGCGCCGGACGTGGTGGTGATCATCGGCGACGACCAGGAGGAGGTCTTCCTCGACGACAACATGCCCGCCCTGGCCATCTACTGGGGCGAGAAGGTGATCAACGCCCCCGTGCCGGCCCACTTCTCGCGCCCGCCGGGCCTGGCTATCGCCGAGTGGGGCCACGCGCCGCCGGAGCCGACCACGGTGCCCTGCGCGCCCGACCTGGCGCTGCACCTGATCCGATCCCTGATCCAGGACGGCTTCGATGTGGCCCAGTCGCGGCAGCTGCCGGCGGGCCGCTACGGCACGCACAGCATCCCGCACGCCTTCGGCTTTATCTACCGGCGCATCATGCGCGACCAGTTCATCCCCAACGTGCCGGTGTTCATCAACACCTTCTACCCGCCGAACCAGCCTAGCGTCCGCCGCTGCTACGAGTTCGGGCAGGCCCTGGGCCGTGCCATCGCCGCCTGGGATAGCGACAAGACCGTTGCCGTCATCGCCTCCGGCGGGCTCTCGCACTTCGTGATCGAGGAGGATCTGGACCAGCAGGTTCTCGCCGCCCTGCGCAGCCGGGATCCCGCGGCGATCGTCAGCCTGCCCGTCGACCTGATGGAGTCGGGCACCTCGGAGATCCGGAACTGGATCGCGGTGGCCGGCGCGCTGGCGGACACGCCGCTGGAGATGCAGCTCATCGACTACGTCCCGTGCTACCGCTCGGCGGCCGGGACGGGGAACGCCATGGGCTTCGCGCAGTGGCTCTAGCGACGGGGGCTACCGCCAACCGCTGCCCCATCCGCAGCGGCGAGGCCTGGCGGGCGCGAGGCCCCGGCGCACAAGCGCTAGCGCTCGCCCGCCCCCGCTGACGGGATCAGCGTAGGCCGCTCTTCCGCCAGGGGCTGCTGGCCCGCGCGATCGCAGCGCCCGTGCTCAGCGCGGCGGGCGGCGGGTCAGGTACTCCCAGTAGCGGTCGGTGGCCTCGGGCGGCACCGGACCGCTGGCCCACTCGGCGATCTCCTCCGCCGACCAGTAGCGCGGCTCGCCTCGGTTCTGCGCCAGGATAGCCTGGAGGAAGCGGCCGTTGCGCTCCAGCTCCAGCGTCCGGATCACCGCCTCCCGGACGCCCGGGGCGACGACGGCGCAGCCGTGGCCCCGCAGCAGCACGGCAGCGCGCTGGCCCAGGGTTTGGGCCAGCCGGTCGCCCTTCTCGCGGTCCGTGATCAGCTTGGGGTACGGGTAGACCGGCAGCGGCTCGGCGCCGAAGATGGGGCTGGTCTGCCCGAAGATCGGCCGCAGCCCCACCGGGCTCTGGCTGAAGATGATGCTCATCTCCGTGTGGGCGTGCACCACGCTCCGCACGTCCGGCCGGGCCCGGTAGATGCTGGCGTGGATGTGCCACTCGCTGTTCGGCTGCCCCTCCCCCTCCACCACCTCGCCGTCGAGCGTCATGGTGAGGACCGTCTCTGGGCGGAGGAGCGCGGGGCTCTGCCGCGGGTTGATGAGGAAGCGGTCGGTGCCGGGGAGCCGCGCGCTCAGGTGGCCGAACGCGTCGAATAGGCCGTGCTCGTACAGGATGCGCGTGCCCGTGGCCAGGAGCTGCTTGAGCGCGTCGATCTCGGTTGCTGCTACCATGTCTCCTCCTCGTGGTGAGGCGGTTAGCCGGCGGCCGCCCGCCGGTAGCACGGAGCGGTCACGAAACGCGCCCGGCGCGGGCGGCGTGCGGTGCGGCCGGCGCTCCGCCTGTTATACTGCGGCGGGGGCTCGCGGTGGAGACGTCTGCGGGGCGAGTCCCCGAGGGAGCACGGGCATGATCCTGAGCGACCGCGATATCCTGCGCGAGATCGAGGCTGGCCGGCTGGCCATCGAGCCATTCGAGCGCGAGTGCGTGCAGCCCTCGAGCGTCGACCTGCATCTGGGCAACCAGCTGCTGCTCTTCCGTAACTCCCACCGGCCGTTCATCGATGTGAAGCAGCCCGTGGACGAGCTGATGGAGCCGCACGAGGTGCCGTACGGTGAGTCGTTCGCCGTGCACCCGCTGGAGGTGCTGCTCGCAAGCACCTACGAGGCGGTAACGCTGCCCGACGACCTCGTGGCGCGGCTGGAGGGCAAGAGCTCGCTGGCGCGGCTGGGGCTGCAGGTCCACGCGACGGCCGGCTTCGTGGATCCGGGCTGGCACGGGCACCTGACGCTCGAGCTGAGCAACGTGACGAAGTTCCCGATCCTGATCTACCCGGGGATGAAGATCGCGCAGATCTCCTTCATGCGGATGAGCTCGCCGGTGCTCGTCCCCTACGGGAGCCAGCGGCTCCACAGCAAGTACCAGGGGGAGCGCGGCCCGACCGCCAGCCGCTACTACCAGGAGTTCCTCAGCGGGCGCGCCATGGCCGCGGCGCTGCGGCACGCTGTGGGCGCGGAGCCCGACGGGACCGCCAGGCGGTAGCGCCGCGCGGGCGCGGCTGTCAGGCGGTCCAGAGGGCGCGGAAGCGCGTGGCTACTACCTGCTCGTAGGGCACCGGCGCGGCGAGCAGGCCGACCTCCTGGGCGAAGCGGTTCAGCTGCGCCACGGCCTCCTCGGAGATCGTGGGGTCGTAGAAGGGGGCGTCCCGCGCGATGAGCTCCGCGATGAGGTCGGCTTCCAGCGGCGGGAACAGCCGCCGGCCGACCACCGTGGCCTGGGAGGGGTCGGCGCGCAGCGCGCGCTGCGCCCGCACCACGGCGCGGACAGCGGCTGCCACCTGCTCGGGCGCGGTGGCGATCAGCCGCTCGGTCGTCACGAGCGCCGGGAAGGTGTAGTGCTGCGCGGCCGGCGGCCCGTCGCCCCGGCGGACATCGAGCACCACGGTGCCCACGCCGCGCCGCACCGCGACCTCGGCCCCCATGGCGTTGGCCCAGAAGCCGTCCAGCAGGCCCGCCTCCAGCGCGCGGGCGGCCGTCACGCCGAACGAGACCTCGCCCTCGGTCGCGCCCGGAATGGGGCCGATCTGGACATCGCGCTCCGGGTCGATGCCGGCTTCCTGCAGGAGGCGCCGCAGGCCCGCGTCGGGCCCCGGCGCCGCGCCGAGCCGCAGCCCTCTGACCGCCTGGAGGTCGCCGCGCCGGGCGCCCAGGTCCGCGCGCACGACCAGCAGCCAGTACATCCGCTGGGCCAGGGCCACGAGCAGCTTGGCCCCCTGCCAATTGGGAAACGCCGTAAGCGTGGCGTGGGCCGCGCCGGCCACGAAGTCCAGGGCGCCCTCCTGCAGCGCCGCCATGGCCTTGGGCACGGGGAACAGCAGCTCGAGTTGGGCATCTAGGCCCTCGGCAGCGAAGAAGCCCAGCTCCACGGCGGCCACCGCCGGGAAGTAGGAGTTCGAGATCAGGTCCGGAACCGCGATGCGCATGGTGCTTGCTCCTCGCTAGGGTGCGAGCAGGCCGTGCCGCTCTGCGGGGCGCGGGACGGCCTCTCCGCGCCAGATAGCCGTGGCGCCCGGTCGCGGGCCACGCGCCGGCTCGGCCGGCGGAGCCCCCGCGGCCATGCCCCTGGGAGCGCGCCGGTAGGGCCGGACGCGCAGCGGGGCGACGCCCGTGCGAGATATGCTACCAGCCGCGGCCCGCTGCAAGCTGGCGCGGCAGCGGACGGACGCCCGTCCAAGTCATCCACGTATCGCTGCTCACCTCGGCCTCGCCTGTTCAGCCGTCGGGGCTCGATTCCCGCGCGTAGGGCGTGCCGGCGCCCCGGGCTGTGCGCTTAGAGCCTTAGGGATGGCCGACCGCGCACGCGGAGAGCATCGGGCTGTGGCATTGTCAGAGCGCCCGCTCCAGAACCGTGGAACCACGCCGTTGCGGCGGCCGCTGACCCCCCTTGCTGGGAGGTGGTCGAGGCCTTCACGCCGGCCGACGCGCTGGGCCTGAAGCTGCTATGATGGCGCTGGCCGCTTGGGACGTGGGGAGGGGGTATGCTAGCGAAGGTGCTGACGGGCGCCGTGGTGGGCCTGGACGGCGCCCTCGTGGAGGTGGAGGTCGATATCGCGCAGAGCGGGCTCCCGAACTTCCTCATCGTCGGGCTGCCCGACGCCGCTGTCCAGGAGGCGCGCGAGCGCGTGCGCGCCGCCATCCGGAATTCCGGGCTGGCCTTTCCCCTGCGGCGGATCACCGTCAACCTGGCGCCCGCCGACCTGAAGAAAGAGGGCCCGAGCTACGACCTGCCGATCGCCGTGGGGATCCTGCTGGCCTCGGGCCAGGTGGAGGCCAACCCGGACGGCGTGCTCTTCCTGGGCGAGCTCTCGCTCGACGGCACGCTCCGCCACACACCGGGGATCATCGCGCTGGTGGCGCTGGCGCGGGAGCGCGGGTTCGAGACCGTCTACGTACCCGCGGTCGACGCGCGGGAGGCCAGCCTGCTGGGGGGCGTGCGGGTGATGCCGGTGCCGACGCTGGCAGCGCTGGTGGCGCACCTGCGGGGCGAGGTGCCGCTCGCCCCGGCGCCGGCGGGCGAGGACCTCGCCGCAGTGGGGGACGAGCGGCCGGGGGTAGATCTCGCCGACATCAAGGGGCAGGAGCACGCCCTCCGCGCCCTGGAGGTAGCGGCGGCCGGGGGACACAACGTGCTGATGGTGGGGCCGCCCGGGGCCGGCAAGACGCTGCTGGCGCGGGCGCTGCCGTCCATCCTCCCGCGGATGACCCGCGAGGAGTGCCTGGAGGTCACGCGCATCTACAGCGTGGCGGGGCTATTGTCCCCCGACCAGCCGGTGGTGCGCCAGCGGCCGTTCCGGGCGCCCCACCACACGATCAGCCACGCGGGGCTGGTGGGCGGCGGGCGCTGGCCGCGGCCGGGGGAGATCAGCCTGGCGCACCGGGGCGTGCTGTTCCTCGACGAGCTACCCGAGTTCGGGCCCGCGGCGCTGGAGGTGCTGCGGCAGCCGCTGGAGGACGGCACGGTGACCATCAGCCGCGCGCAGGGCAGCGTGACCTTCCCAGCTAAGGTGATGTTCGTTGGCGCTATGAATCCCTGCCCCTGCGGGTACTACGGCGACACGCTGCGGGCCTGCACCTGCACCGAGGCGATGGTGACCCGCTACCAGAAGCGGCTCTCGGGCCCGCTGCTGGACCGCATCGACATCCACCTAGAGGTGCCGCGGGTGGAGTACGAGAAGCTGGCGGGCGAGCGGACGGGGGAGCCGTCGGCGGTGGTGCGGGCGCGGGTGGAGGCGGCGCGGGCGCGGCAGCGGGCGCGGCTGGCGGGAACCAGCCTGACCTGCAACGCGGAGCTGGGGCCGGGGCAGGTGCGGCGGCTGTGCGTGCTCGACCAGCCAGCGCAGGCGGTGCTGCGGGCGGCGATGCAGCAGCTGGCGCTAAGCGCGCGGGCGTACCACCGGGTGCTGAAGCTCGCGCGGACGATCGCGGACCTCGCGGGCGCGGAGACGATCGGCGTGGCGCACGTGGCGGAGGCGCTGCAGTACCAGCCGCGCGGCCGGCGGGCGTGATACGGCCTGCGCTACCGTTGCGCGGACGAGCGCGGACCTCGCGTTTACCGGCTCACAATTGGGCATTAGCCGCCTGCCTCTCCGCCTCAGGTTTAAACACATGTTTACACATCTTTACATTATTGACAAGACTATTACCAACTGTCAAAATGGATATATTTTTCGCTGGGGGAAAGCCATGCGCACCTTGCTGATAGTAGCCATAGTCGTCGCCTCTATGGGGGGCGGCGCGCCGCTCCCCACGTTGACCCTGCCAGTAGGGCAGCCAGTTGACCAGGATACAGCGGGCGACGTAGGCGTGGGCCGTGTCCATTTTGCTACCTCATGCAGTCCAGCTGTGCAGGCCGAGTTCGACCGGGCTGTCGCCATGCTGCACTCGTTTTGGTTCGCGCCCGCGCGCCGGGCGTTTACCGCGGTGGCCGAGCGCGACCCCGGCTGCGGCATGGCCCACTGGGGCGTGGCCATGGCTTGGCTGGGCAATCCGTTCGGCGCTGAGTCGGCGCCGCTGGCCGCGCTCCAGAATGGCTGGCAAGCGGTGGAGCGCGCGCAAGCGGTCGGGGCGGCCACGCCCCGGGAGCGCGACTACATCGCCGCGGTCCGCCTCCTGTACGAGGACTTCACCACCGTGCCGTTCCCGGTGCGGGCACGCGCGTATGCGGAAGCGATGGAGCGCCTGCACCGCGACTATCCCGACGACCGCGAGGCCACGATTTTCTACGCGTTGGCGCTGGCCTTCATCCAGTCGCCCGATGATAAGACCTACGCCGAGACACTGCGCGCCGCCACGCTGCTCGAAGCGGCCGCCGTCGAGCAGCCCCAGCACCCCGGTGTGCTGCACTACCTGATCCACGCCTACGACTTCCCTCCGTTGGCCCAGCGGGGCCTAGACGCTGCTCAGCGCTATGCGGGCGTCGCGCCGGCCGTGCCGCACGCGCAGCACATGCCGTCGCACATCTTCACGCGCCTGGGCTACTGGCACGAATCGATCGCCTCCAACCTCGCCTCTATTGCGGCCGCTCGGCAGGTAGGGGACCAGGCGCTTGCGGACTCCTCCGATGTGCTGCATGCGCAGGATTACCTGATGTACGCCTACCTCCAGCTCGCGCAGGACGAGCACGCACGCGAGGTGCTGGCCGACGCGCCAGGCGGAGCTGCCGGAGTTACCCCGAACCGGGGAGTAGCGTACGCGTTAGCGGCCATCCCGGCGCGCTATGCGCTCGAGCGCGGACAATGGGCGGAAGCGGCCGCGCTGACGCTCAGCCCCCCGGAGTTTCCCTGGGAGCGGTTCCCAGCCTTTGCTGCAATCACGGTCTTCGCCGCAGGCCTGGGCGCGGCGCGCACCGGCGACGCGGCCGGCGCGCGACATGCTGCGGAGGAGCTGGATGCCCTCCGTGGGGCCTTGGTCACGGCCCAGCAGGCCTACTGGGCCGAGCAGGTGGCTATCCAACGGGAGGCCGTACTCGCCTGGGCTGCACGTGCCGAGGGGCGCGATGCCGAGGCGCTGACCCTGCTACGCGCGGCCGCCGAACGCGAGGAGGCCACGGAGAAGGCGGCAGTCACGCCCGGCCCAATCGTCCCGATGCGCGAGCTACTGGGGGAGCTGTTACTGGAACTGGAGCAGCCCGTTGCAGCCCTGGAAGCATTCGAGCGCTCGCAGCGCGTCGAGCCCAACCGCTTCCGCGGGCTGGCCGGTGCAGCCCGCGCGGCGGAGCTGGCAGGCGAGACAGAGCGCGCCCGTACCTACTACGCGGCATTGCTCCAGCTCGCCCACAGTGCGGATACCGAGCGTCCAGAGCTGGTGCGCGCCCGCGCCTATCTAAACGCCGCTCCCTAGCCCGCCGCTCGCCTATCAAATAGCTGCGGTATCTACCGACGCCAGAGGACGTCCTCCGGTAATCGTGCCGGGCTACAGTTGGCCAGTTCAGACAACCAGTGTTGCGGCAGACCAGTTGATGCCACAAGTGCTATGTGGTAATCTGCTGCCATCGGGCAGGCCAGCAGCTAGGCCGCGGATAGCTGCAGAAAAGGCTGCGAGGTGAACGCGTCGCGAGCATCTGTGGCGTTAACTAGAGAGCGAGGAAGCGCTAATGAGCATCCGCGAGAGTCAAGGCTACGCGCTGGGCCCCGACGACGGCGCGATGACCTGGTTCCTCGGCGGGCTGCTGACCTGGAAGGCATCTGCTGGGGAGACGGCGGGCTCCTATGACCTCTTCGAGCAGGTGGGACGGCAAGGCTTCATGGCGCCGCTGCACACGCACGAGCACGAGTCCGAAGGCTTCTACGTGCTGGAGGGCGAGGTGCTGTTCAGAGTGGGAGACCAGGTGCTGACCGCAACGGCTGGCACCTTCGCCTTCGTGCCGCCCCAGGTCCAGCACGCCTTCCGCGTGGTCTCGCCCCAGGCGAAGTTCCTCACGATTGTCGCGCCGGGCGGGCTCCGGGCGTTCTTCGAAGCGCTGGGCGAGCAGGCGCCGACCCGCAGCCTCCCGCCCCCACCGGCCGAGCCGCCGGACCCGCAGCGCCTCATCGAGCAGGCGGCCAAATACGGCATCACGATCCTCGGCCCGCCCCCTGGGGAGAGCCCATAGGCCGACCAGCCCCACAGACCGCGACGCGACGCCGCTTGCCGTCGCTGTTTCGTGCAAGGAGCGCTGACCGGCGAGTCGCGCCAGCGCCCAGCCGCTTCCGCGCCGGGTGCGCCCCGCCTGCGCCCTGCGCTCAGCGTGCATAGCGGCCCAGCCGGCTGAGCGCGTACTCCACGTACTGCATGTCGACGACCTGGTTAATATCCACGCGCTCGCGCACCACCCCGCGCGCGAGGTACCACTCCTGATCATACGCCAGGCTCTCGACGTTCACGTAGCCGTCGGGGTTCAAGCCCGGCGTGACCATCTTCTCCCAGATGGCCGGGTCCTTGACGGTGGTCGTGCGCGTCATGATCTCGATCACCTCCGCCCGCCCGCGGTTCCGCTCGAAGGCGTCGACGTAGTCGCGGACGGCGCGCAGGTAGCCGACCATGAAGCGCCGCGCCGCCTCGGGCTGCGCCTGGTAGAAATGCGGCGCATAGAACATGGCCGCGATCTGGTGGTTCGGGTAGATCTCGTCGATCCCCTTCCAGCGCACGGCGATGCCGCGCTCGACTGCCAGCGTGGGGAAGGGCTCGATGTTCATCGCCAGATCGACCGAGCGATTCGCCAGCGCCGGCAGCATGTCGGGGAAGGGCATGTGCACCAGGCGGACGTCCTCGAGCCGCAGGTTCGCGCGCGCGAGCGCGAGCTCGAGCTGGATCTCCTGCGCGTTCTGCGGCGCGAGCGTGGCGATCGTGCGGCCGCGCAGGTCGGCGTAGTCGCGCACCTCGCCGCTGTCCCAGAGGTCCTTGCGGACCAGGATCGCGTTGAACCCGTGCCCGGGCGAGTTCACTCCTTTGTCGGCCACGATCTTGATCGGGATGTTCCGACTGTAGGCGTTGAGGAAGGTGGCATCGGGGCTGGGGCCGCCGATGTCGATCTGGCCCGTCGCCAGCGGGGCGAACATGGAGGGGCCGGTGTCGAACTGGACCAGCTCGATGTCTAGCCCTTCCTCGCGGTAGTAGCCGCGCTCGACGCCGATGAGGATGCCGCCGTCCGACGCGCTGAACAGTAGTCCGACCTTCAGCGGAACGGGCGGCGTCGGCGGGGCCGCCGCGGCGGCGGTCGGGCTGGCGGCCGCTCCAGCCCCCGCCGTCGGCGTGGCAGGGGGCGACGGGGCCGCCGGGCTACAGGCAGCCAGGAGACCGATCGCCAGGAGCAGCGTCAGGACCGCTCGCATCGTTTTCCTCCATCTCTGCGGGGCTGCCCGGCCAGGGGCGCCCCTCGCGCAGGCGCTCGGCGCGCAGGGCCGCGCGGCGCGCCGCGGTCGCCTCGGCATCGACCGCGCCGGACGGGTCCAGCACCACGCCATAGATCGCCGCCGAGGCCGCGGCGGAGACATAGCCTTCGCGCACATCGCGGGCCACGTGCTCGGGGTCGCGCGTTAGCGGGTCGCCGAAGCCCCCGCCGCCGTGCGGGACGCCGACCAGGACGTCGCCCGGCCGCAGCCGCAGGCGGTACTTCGGGGGCAGCACCTCAGGGGCACCGCCGAGCGCGGCGAGGTCGCGCGGCGGCCGGCCGGCCGCGAGCTGCGCGAGCGGCTGAGCCCCGCGCCACACGAGCAGCTGCGCCCCGCCCCCCGGATAGCCGCCGTCCAGGCCGACGGTGCAGGACTGGTCGCTGCCCACGGTGTTGACCACCAGCTCCAGCTCCTCGGTTCCGTAGGGCGTGATCGCGCTCGCCGCCGACACCCCACCGCGATAGCGCCCCGGCCCGCCCGAGTCCACCGCGCGCTTGCGCCAGAGGTAGAGCAGCGGGAAGTTGGCCTCGGCCGACTCCACGTTCGTCACGCTGGGCCGCGGCGCGTGGAGCAGCCCGCCGACGTCGTGGCCATCGGCGGCATAGCGCGCGCCGCCGCCCTGCAGCGGCGAGTGGATGAACATGGTGGCGAACGGCTCGCCGTACTGGTTGATGCCGGCGCTGTTGTAGATGAAGACCGATCCGGCCCAGGTAGCCATCAGCAGGTGGCGATGCGTCTCGCTCGCGGCCAGCATCCGCGCGAGCGCCGCACAGGCCGCGTTGTGCGTGGCCCAGCCGGCGTTGACCGGCCCCGAGCTAACCGGCCGGGGGAACCGCGCGTGGTGCAGCGTGCCCTCGCGCGTGCGGATCTCCACGGGGCGGAGCGCCCCTTCATTCCAGGGCAGGTCCGGGCAGAGGTTCGTCAGGATGGCGGCGAAGGTCCAGCCCAGCGCCGAGGCGTAGGTGGCGTTGATGAAGCCGGGGCTCTCGGCGTCGGTCGCCGTGTAGTCGAAGATCAGCTGCTCCCCGCGCTTGATCAGGGTGAGCCGGATGGCGTACAGCCCCTCCTGGTGGCCATTGTGGTCGATATAGCTCTCGGCGTACCAGCGGCCGTCGGGCAGCTCGCGCAGGCGGCGGCGCAGGCGGAACTCCGTGTAGTCCAGGCAATCCTGGAGCGTGTCGCGGACCGGGCCGACGCCGCGCTGGCGCAGCAGCTCGGCCAGGCGCTCCTTGGCGACGTTGGCCGCAGCGATCTGCGCGCGCAGGTCCAGCTCTAGCAGGTGCGGCACGCGGCTGTTCGTCAGGTAGGTGGCCACAACCTCGGGCTGCACGACCCCGTCGCGCACGACGCGCAGGAAGCGGTAGCGCGGCGCCTCCTGGAAGGTGTCGGTGGCGCTCGGGTTCCAGCTCCCGGGCACCGGCCCGCCCACGTCGACCTGGTGAATGCTCGAGGCCACCCAGGCCACTAGCTCGCCCTCCCAGTGCACCGGCGCGACGAGGATCATGTCGTTCTGGTGCACGGCGCCCAGCCAAGGGTCGTTGGTGATGTACATATCGCCCGGATGCACACCGTCGGCGCCAAACGTGGCCAGCACGTTCCGGATGATCAGGGAGAGCGGCCCCACGAGGATCGTCATGTAGGGGCCGACGAACACCGTCGCCCCGCTGGGATCGGCGATAACGGTGTTCATATCGTTGGCCTCGTAGGCGACGGGCGAGCCGGAGACGTTGATGATCGTGCGCCCTTGCTCGTCGTTGATCTGCCATAGGGTGTACCGGGAGAGGCGGGCCACCGTGGCCTAACCCCAGGCCCCGGGTCGGGTCATCACCGATCCGGGGGCTCTTTTTGTCTGCGGCGGCACCAGTAGAAGGCCCTGACGGGCCGCATCCCCCCTCCCACCCACCCCTGTCCCCCCAGGGGGACACCCCCTCCTCTAGGCGGTGGCCTTCGCCTTGCACCACGCTTTCGGTGGCTTGAGCGTCGGCCCCCGTGCCACCCGTGGGCACCGTCCTTAAGCCTGAGATGCCGGGACCTGGCCTCAAGATCGGTGGTGACACCGGGCTCCACTTTTCCTTGACACCCCCCCCCGTCAGGCATTACCATCTGGCTACTTCGACGGCGCCTCCTGGTTCAGGAAAGAGGAGGGGGCAGCAATGGCGGCCGGCAAGGCTACTCAATCGCAGTATTCTAGCGTGTTTGACTAGACAAACGGTGTAACGGCCCTTTGGGGCAGGGGAAGCCCTGAAGGGCTGTTGTGTTTTTGAGAGGCCTTGGTGAAGAAGGCTGGAAGCGACAGGGGCGTGACAACCTTAACCGGCTCCATCCAGATCAAGCCGGGGGAACCGGGACGGCTCATCGTGCTCCTTCCTTATACCCCCGAGCGCGTGGCGAAGATCAAGACCGTCGTCGGTCGCCGCTAGCACCAGAAGGAGAAGTATTGGACGGTTCCCCACACCGATGGAGCTCTCGCCCACCTGCTGGCCCACTTTGCGGTGAGCCGGTCGCAGTGGAGCCTTCGCTTCGTCCCGTGAGGGCCCCAGACAATCAGAAGCCACCGCACGAACCGGCGATCCTTCCAGTGGCAGAACAAGAGCGGAAGGTGAAGCTGTTAAGCCAGTCCGGGCAGGCACCGCCCAGGAGTGGGGGGGTGCGTCGAGTCATAAGCGGTTCCAGGCCCGCGGCGGCGCCGAATCCTAAGCTCCTGGACGGGTGCGCGAGGCGATCTGCACCTTTGCTGTTGGGTACCCTCGGCGCTTCGCGCCTCGGCGGCCGGTTACGCGTGGCGCCGTTAGCCGGATGACCAGTGACAGGAGGAAGCAACAATGGATGTAGAGGAGTTCATTGACACGTATTCGGATGATGTGATCTATCTGCACGAGGCGCGACGTGCGCTCCTCACTCACCCCCTGAGGGGGGACTATGCCTTTGGAGAATATCTAAATGCCTCATTCTGCAGGATGCTCACAGTCTTCGTGGTAGGAGGCATTGAGGTAATGCTTGCGACTTGGCGAGACCGCGATCGCGTGAGAGTTCTTGAGAAGTACTTTACGGAAAAGTCAAGTAATGGCGAGCGGGTTTCCGCTCTCTATGAAGCTTTCCATCAAGCTGGTATCCCGGTGGATAGGGAAATATTCGATGACTACTTGGCGATAAAGTATCTCCGCAACACTATTATCCATGCCAGATGGAAAGAGCATGAGAGGGAATGGCTCGATGAGCGTGGCTTTCCAACCGACACCCGGAAGCTGACAAAGGAGCACTTGGACAGGATTGAGCATGTTTACCAAAACATGATGTTCTATATCTTCTTGACTCAGTTCGGTCCTAATGCACCCAAGCCTAAGGGGCTTATCAAGCTCCAGCAAACCATGACACGACGCGTCGATGAGACTGGTATCCTTCGGTCTCACGACATCGCCAGAATTATCTGGAACAACTTGGAGCGAATCGATGCCTACATATATTCCAGTATCGAAAAGGTGGTCGTAACCGAGCAGTATAACTGGGCGCAAGGGCGCTCGTATGAGGAGATCCTGAAGCTTAGCGACCAAGAACGAAAGCGGCTTTTCTATCTCGCTGCGCGGCGTGCTGGTAAGGAGAGCCATCCACTGCTTACTCAGCACCGCGATCTAGCGAGAGAAGCTCTTGAGTTCTGGCGGGAGTACTGGCGTCAGGCGGTCGTTTCTAGCGGTTTGCATGAGGAACGCATCCAACATGCTCTTGAGATATTCCAGCATCCCTATTTTAATTCGGTATTACTACCGCCATGGCCGATTATCATGAACCTATCAGATGATGATGTATCTCGGCTAATAGATAGCGTTCTGACGGGTGAGAAGCCGTTCCAAACCCAAGAGATCGTCGACGCGTTACGGGCTGGACATCTCGCTTATAAGCTTATTCCTAATATCACGCCAGTGACGCTGTTCACGGTCCGACTTCCATTTGTGGATCCAGAAAACGCAGTTGTTTATTTCCAAGAGGCAGAACGCGCCCTTCAAGCCTTCAAGCTTAACCGCTGGTGGTACTCGTGCGTTGAGTATCACCGCGCCTTTACCGATGAGAGTCTCAATTTCTACGATCAGATACGCCAGGAGTTTACTGAGTCTCTGTAAGGAGGATATATGAATGTGCAACGCTTTTCGGACTCCAAATGTAGCAGGGTAAACGTCAGGATGAAACCGGCTAACATGCGCTTGCACCTGATGCCGCTCCGCAGCACAGGTGAAGCGCAGGCCATTACACATATCTTGGGGTGAAATAGGTCGCCAGATCTGCAGGCATGCTTAGCACCTGCCCTGAGATCACTCACATACATGCCTTCGCCAAAGAGGGAACTCCTCGCCCTCATTGACCGTCCCCCTTCCTGCCGATTCCCTACTCCGCCTTTCCTGCCTCTCTTTTCCTTGGGTGTGACCAGCTCTGTCTTCGCCCACTGCTGATCTTTCCGCTGAGCCACTCCGTTCATCCCCCTATCCTCTCTCCTCCCTTTCGGTCCGCCTGCCTCGGCGGACGGCGCGGCGTCGGCGAAGCGAGCTCCTGACGGAACCCGCCCCGGTCCGGGCGTCCGGTGCCTTGCATTGAAAGAGCAAGGCTAGGCCATCCGGCCTCCCCTTACCGCGCCTCACGGAACAAGCTGCGCTTCGCTTCGCCTGATCTGTGCCGCCGGCGGGCTCAGCTCCCTCCTTTCACCCCTTGACCATTCAGGCCCTCCGCTGCTGCTTCCGCGCTTCCCTCCCGGTGAGCGAACCCATGGGATCCTGTCTGTTGGGTTCGTGAACGCCAGCAGAGAAGGGAGGTGAGACCGATGACGCGGGAGGCCTGCCCTGAGCAGAGTCGAAGGGAACGGGCCCGACTCGGTGGACTGGCCGTCGTGAAGCGGTACGGGAAAAAGCACATGGCCGCCATCGGGCGGAAGGGCTTCGATGCCGCGATCCAGGCCCTCCGGCAGCGGTCAGCCAACCGCTCTCCTCTAGCCCAGGCCGAGATGGCTGATGGCTGAAGGAGGTGAGGCGATGGAGCCATGGACGATCTACGACATTGATCCCCTGGACCTGGGACGCACCACCCTGTTCTGCTTCGTCTTCCTCCCCCTCCTCTTCGGCCTGCTCATCCTGTGGTGTCAGTCACACGCTCGAATCCTCCAGGAGGTGTGGCGGGCCTTCTTCGAGGTCTTCGACCCGGAGCACCCGGAGCGGATGGAGCTCTTCAGGGACCGCTTCGGCTGGTTCATCCGAGAACGGTGGAGCGGGGTGGTGTGGAGCGAGAACCCTTTCTTTCTCCGCTATCAGGATGAGGCAGGCCGGTGGATAGTCAAGGACCGTCTCACCGGTCAGGTGCTCCGCCGGAGCCGATGGCCGAGGGCCACAGTACGCCATCCCCTGCCGGGGCAGAAGGCCAGCCTTTTCCGCCTCCGGGAATGAGACGGGGTCTCCTGGGCCGGTGAATCCTCAGAGAGGAGGTGAGGGGCGATGCCGAGGCTTCCGTGCGGGTGTCAGACGGATGCCACCGGGGACTTCATCCGCAAGCCCTGCCTGGCGCATTGAGAAGCTGGGCTTCGATGGCTACGACGAGTGGGCCGAGGAACTGGAGGAGGCTCTCCCCTGGTGGGCAGCGCTGGATCGGGCCTACGAGCGGGAGATGACGAATCGTCTGGCCGCGTATGTGGATCGGCTGAGGGAGGAGGGCCATGTGGCAGGACCTGGAGACAGAGCTTCGGCTGCTGAAGCTACTTGAGCAGCCTGATCCGGTCAAGGCATTAACTGACTACTTTGCCGCTGTCAGGCGACTGAGAGGAGGAACCGACGATGGCGAGCTTCAACAAAGTGATCGTGATGGGCAACCTGACGCGGGATCCTGAGCTTCGGTACACGCCGAGCGGGGTCCCGGCGTGTGGCTTTGGCCTGGCGCTCAACCGGCGCTCCCAGAACGGTCGGGGGAGTGAGGTGGAGGAGGTGACCTTCGTGGAGATCACCGTCTGGGGCAAGCAGGCCGAGGCCTGTGCCGAGTATCGCCGCAAGGGACGGACGGTGCTGATTGACGGCCACCTGCGCCAGGACCGGTGGGAGACAGCAGAGGGCGAGAGACGCTCCCAGGTGAAGGTCGTGGCCGAGTCGGTCAAGTTCCTCTGCCGCTTAGAAGCCGAGGAGCGCCTCGCGTAAGGAGGCGTCGCGCTCCAACTCGCCGGGAGTGCCGTGGTAGACCACCCGGCCGTTTCGGAGAGCATATACCCGCTGCGCGAGCGCGAACGCCTGCCGCAGGTTCTGCTCTACGAGCAAGATGGCCGCGCCCCATTGCTGATTGATCTGGCGGATGCTCTCGAACACCTTCTCGACCACCATAGGGGCCAGCCCGCCCGAGGGCTCGTCGAGGAGCAATACCTTGGGGGAAGTCATCAGTGCCATGCCAATAGCAAGCTGCTGCCGCTCCCCGCCCGAGAGCGTCCCAGCGAGCTGCCGCCGCCGCTCCAGCAAGACGGGGAAGAGTTCAAAAACCGCCGCTCGGTTGCGCAGCTCGAGCTCGCGATTGCGCAGCTGGTAGGCAGCGAGGGCGAGGTTTTCCTCGACTGTGAGTGAGCGAAACACCTCCCCACCCTGGGGGCAGTACGAGACGCCCTGCCGGATGATCTCGGCCGGCCGGCGCGCCGGCCGGCCGGCGTAGAGCACCTGGCCGCGCTGGAGGGGGAGGAGTCCCATGATCGCGCGCAGGAGGGTCGTCTTGCCCGCCCCATTGTGGCCGATCAAGGCCACGATCTCACCCATCTGCACCGCCAACGAGACACCGTGTACGACGCGCTTCGGTCCATAGGCTACATCGACGTCGCAGACCTCAAGCGCCATGCGGGAGCTCCGGGGGGGACGTAGGGATAGGAGACGGCGCCTTATACGCACTCCCCAGGTAAGCAACCAGTAAGGTCGGGTTGCGCTGCATGTCTAGCGGCGGCCCGGCTGCCACGACACGGCCTTGCACCAGCAAGATGATCTGCTCGGAGATGCTCATCACCACGTCCATATTGTGCTCGATGAGGAGGACGGTCCGCCCTTGCTCACGCACAAGCCGCAGGATCTGCCGTTGGAGTTGACGGATCTCGCCTTCATGGAGCCCGACCGAGGGCTCATCCATTAACAGCAGCGGGGCATCCATGGCCATGACGCGTGCCAGGCTCAGAAAGCGCTGCTGACCGTAGGATAAGTTACCCGCTAGTTCATTGGCACGTTCTAGAAGGCCGATCTCCGCGAGGATGGCGCGTGCGCGCTCCACACGCTGCGCGAGGTCCTCACGCATCGCTCGGGGCCATAATATCGCCGGCAAGAGGCGCTCCCCCGGCTGGCCGGGCATTCCTAGGAGCACGTTGTCGAGCACGCTCAGCTGCTTGAAGACGCGCGGGTCTTGAAAAGTCCGACCGATGCCCTCGAGCGCGATGCGGTGCGGGGGCAGGCCGAGTAGCGAGCGCCCACGAAAACGGACATCGCCCGAGCTCGGCGCGAGCAAGCCGCAGATGATGTTGAAGACGGTCGTCTTGCCGGCACCATTGGGCCCGATGAGGCTCGTCACTTGTCCCGGCGTCACGCGAAGGCTGACGCCATCGAGCGCCCGCAGACCGCCAAAGCTGATACTGACGTTGTCCAGTTCAAGAATCGGCTCGGCTCGACTCATGACGTAGAAGCTCGGCCAAGAAGCCCTTGAGGGCGGAAGATCATCAGCAGCACCAGCACCAGGCCGTAGATGATCTGCTGGATAGGCCCTGCTGTCGCGCTAGGCAGGCCGATGAAACGCATGATCTCGGGTAGCAATAGCAAGAGAAAGGTACCTAGTACCGAACCCAGAAGGCTACCCCCACCGCCAACGAAGACAATGACGAGTAGCAGGAAAGATTGCGCTAGAGGGAAAGAGTCGGGAGTGAGGCTGCGCACGAAATGCGCATAGAGCACTCCGGCAATCGCTGCCATCGCGCCACTGAGTACAAAGATCGACACCTTGAAACGTACCAGATCCTTGCCCAGCAACTGCGTGGCTAGCTCGTCCTCCCGCAAGGCCAGAAGGACACGGCCAAATGGTGCCCGGACCAGACGCCAGGACAACAGGAAGAGCCCTACAGCGCAAGCCGTGACCAGGAGCAAGGTCAGTTCCGTGGAGGCCAAGGGGAAACCGAACAGCCGTGCGCGCGGGATACCGGTGAGCCCGAACGGACCGCGGGTCAGATCCACCCAATTGCGCAGGATATCGGTGATAATGACCTGGAACCCGAGAGTGGCCAGGATGAAGTAGTCGCCGCCGAGGCGTAGGGTTGGAACCGCGATAGCTAACGCCAGCAGCGCGGTGACGACCACTGCGCTTATCAGCAGCAAGAGGAGCTCCGGCGACACTCGAAGCGCGACGAGGCCGGCCACGTAGGCGCCCACCCCGAACAGTGCGGCGTGGGCTACAGAGAGTAGCCCTGCGTATCCAGCTAGGAGGTTCAACGAGAACGCCAGAATCGCATAGATCTCGATGATAATAAGCACGTTGATCAGATAGGTGGTGGGGATCTCGATGGCCATCACGCTCTCCGGGTCACAAGCCGTCCTCCGAACAGGCCCTGAGGGCGAAAGAGCAGAACTAGGATCAGGACGGCGAAGGTGACCACGTTCTGCCAGACCGAGGAGAGCGGAAGCAGCACCAGGCTCTGGAGCAGCCCTAACAGGAAGCCTCCGATGATCGCGCCGGGGAGGTACCCGACGCCACCCAGGATAACCGAGATAGCCGCGATCAGGAGGATCTGCAGCCCCATATCTGGTCGGACTCCCAGGTCGAACGCCAGCAGGTAGGCGCCCAGCCCTGCCAGAGCCGATCCCAGCGCGAAGACCACCACCTGGAGCCGATCCGGGTCGATCCCCAACGCCGCGGTTAAGCCGGGGTTGTCAGCGAGCGCACGGATCGCCTTGCCAGTGCGGGTGTGTGTCAGCACTAGCTGCACCAGCGTGAAGGCAACGACGGCCACAAGGAGCACGAGCAGATGGTAGTAGCTCACGCTGATAACCCCGAGACTGACACTCTCGAAAGGGCCGCTGCGCAGCTGCCGTGCCTCGGTGCCGAATACCAGCTGGAGCGCGTTCTGCACGATGAAGTAGACCCCCAGCGACGCGATGAAGTAGGTTTCCAGACTACCACTGCGACGACGGATGGGGGCATAGACCAGCACCTCGATCAGGATACCAGCGATGGTCGCGAAGACCACCGCCGGTACCCAAGCGAGGGGGAGCAGGGCTCGAGCAAGGAAGGCACCGTAGCCGGCGAGCGTGAACACTGCCCCATGGGCTATATGGAATACGCGTGTGGTGTTGTAGATGAGCGCGAACCCGAGCGCCATCACGGCGTAGATCGCGCCGGTGATAAAGCCGTTCAACACGAGCGCGGCAAGCGTATCCATACTCAGTCAACAGACTTCAGGAATGTCGGCTGGCCATTCCGGAAGATCTTGAGGATGACTGTCTTAGTGGCTTCACGCTTGCCATCGAAGGATGTTTTACCGGTTACCCCGGGGAAGTCTTTAATGGCCAGCAGGCCAGCACGGATGCCTTCCGCAGTGTAGCCGTTCGTCTCGATCGCCTTGGCGATCATCCGGATGGCATCGTAGTGGTTCCCGGCGAAGACCTCGGGATCGGTTCCCCAGCGCTGTCGGTAACGGCTAACGAAGTCGCGCGAGGTCTCGGGATCGAGGGCGCCGGTCGTGTATACGATGCCCTCGATCGCCTCGCCGGCCGCGTTGATCACATCCGGCAGCTCCAGCGAAGTATTGGCGAACTGCGGCACCCTGAATCCGATCTCGGCGGCTTGCTTGACGAGGTACCCCATCGATGCGTCGCGCCCCACGTTGTAGATCCCCTCAGGATTAGCACTCCGCACTTTTAGCAACTGCGGTCGTAGATCGACCGCACCGATATCGTAACTCTCCTCAGCAACTACTCTGCCGCCGAGCTGCTCAAAAGCCCGCTTGAACTCCTGCGCACCCGCCAGAGCTGCATCCTGGTTCTGGAAAATGGTTGCAATGCGCCGCAAGCCTCGCTCGTTGTAGATATATTTGGCCATCGCTTGGCTTTCCAGATCAGCCCCCACCGTATTGCGGAAAATCCACTCGCTTTTCTCGCTCAGCCCCGGGGTGATCATAGCCGCTGTGAAAGCTACTGTCCGCGTTTCGTCAGCGATCGGGAGCTGCGCCAGGCCAACGTTGGTAAAGGTGATCAAGACAATGGGAACCTTATCGACCTCCACTAGCTTGCGGTAGATAGCCACTCCAGTGGCCGGATCGACCTTATTGTCCTCGATGACCAACTCCAGTTGCTTGCCTTTGACACCGCCTGCAGCATTGATCTCCTCGATCGCCAATAGGGAGCCCTGGCTGAAGAAGGTACCGAAGGTTGCCCCCGGGCCGGTCATCGGGAATGACGCGCCGATCTTGTAGACATCGGGTTCCCTCGACCCGCCGGCGGGGGCCGGCGCGGCTGGCGAAGCCGTCGGAGATGCTTGCGGTGCACACGCCAGCGTCAGCGCTACGAGCCCGCTCGCCAGCACCGCCGCGAGCTGCATGAACCTGGCCATTGCAGTGCCCTCCCTTACACATCCAGTAACGGTTTGGTGGGGATACCCTTGACACCCTGCCGGCGACCTCCTCCTTATCAGCACGCCTGCTCGCGTTGCGCCGTCTGGCTACGGCGCTGTAGCCCTGCGCTCCCGCAGCCGCGCCGTTGCCTCGCGGTCGATCGCGAAGTTCTGCGGATCGATCACCACCCCGTAGTCGCGCCGGGCCGCTTCCAGCGAGACATAGCCATTCAGCACATCCTCCAGCACCCGCTCGGGCTCTCTCTCGTACGGGTCCCCGTAGCCGCCCCCGCCTGGCAGCTCGATACAGACCCGGTCGCCCGGTCGCAGCTCCAGGGTCTCCAGCGGGCCCAGGGCCCGCTCGCGGTCCGTGCCGCGGTTCAGGAATGCGCGAGCCGTCGGCGGCGCCTTGCCCCCGAGTACGCCCCACCCCGAGTAGTTGAACTGATGCCCCATCCGCAGGGTGAAGAGCGCGTCGGCGAGGAATTCGTATTCCTTACGGACGCCCGGCCCGCCGCGATAGCGTCCCGCCCCCGCGGTATCCGGGATCCACTCGTGGCGCACAACCCGTACCGGGTACTCGGTCTCCAGGATCTCCACCGGCGTGTTCGGAGTGACGTGGCTCATGGCCATCACCGGGAAGGTGCCGTCGTGCTCCGGGGTGCCTCCGAGCGAGGTGCTCAGAATCTCGTACTGGATCGGTTGGCGGCTCCCCTGCCGATAGCCCACGGCGATCGCACCGATCCCGAAGCCTACCGTGCCCACCGCCCGCTGCGGGTTGAACTGGGCCAGGGCCTTCATCACCGTGCTGTACACGACGACCGTCAACCCGAAGTAGCTGTTAACCGGTGCAGGCCAGCGGGCGTTAGTGATGCGTCCTTCCGGGTTGATGAAGTGGATCGGCCGGCGGGCACCGTCGTTGATCGGGATCGTCGGATCGAGATAGGCCAGCAGCGCCAGGAGCGCCGCGGTCTCGGCGTGCGTCTGGCGCAGGTTGGTCGGCCCCTTCACCTGCTCGTGCATCTGGCTGTAGTCGAAGGTGATCTCGTCCCCCCGCTTGGTGACCTTCACGTGGAGACGGATGGGCCGGTCCAGGTCCACCCCGTCGTGGTCGGACCAGCCTTCTGCTTCTGCCTCGCCGTCAGGCCACGCGGCCAGGCCCTGACGCACGCGCTGTTCCGACAGGCGCTGTAGTTCCGCGAAAGCGAACAGGATGTTCTCCGTGCCGTACTCGGCACAGAGGTCGCGAATGCGCTGGGCGCCGACGCGCGTACAGCCCACCTGGGCGCGGATATCGCCCGCCACCGTGTCGGGGCTGCGGCTATTGCGCTTGACGATGGCCTCGATCTCCCGCACGACGCCGTCACGCGTCCAGTAGCGAACGCCGGGGAGGAGCAGGCCATCGTGAAAGATCTCGCGGGCGCCGGCGCCCGACGAGCCGGGCACCAAGCCGCCGAGGTCGGTCTTGTGTGCGATGCTCACGCAGAAGCCGATTACCTGACCATCCACAAACACAGGTGTAACGATCACCAGATCCGGAACGTGGAGGTTGCCCCCCCAGTAGGGATCGGTAAGGATGAAACTATCACCCTCATGCATGTCTTCGAGCGCGTAGTTGCGTAGGACCCCGCGCACACTGTAATAGTAGGGGAATAGGTGATATGGCGCACCGGATGCCATTACAGTATGTCCCTCGCGGTCGCAAAGGCCTGCCGAGCCGTCGAAGGACTCCCGTAAGATCGTTGAGTAGCCACTATGGAAGAGCAGATGCTCCATAGTGGCGACGATTTCGCGCAAGCGATTGTTGATGACTTCCAGAGTGATAGGATCGAGTCCCATCGGCGGTTCCTATACCTCCACCGTGATCACTAAGGATCCGTAGCGGTCCACTACTGCCCGCTGGCGCGGTAAGATCACCGTTGTTGCATCCAGCTGCTCAACGATAGCCGGGCCGTGAATAACATTTCCAGCGCGCAGAGCGTCGCGCAAGTAAATAGGCGTGTCGATATACTCCTTCGTCTCTTCGAAGAGCGCGCGCCGGTATCCACGGAGGGCAGCTGCCGCCGATTCCCCGCCAGCGGGCCATTCTGGAAGCTGTAGCTTGGGCACACGACTCACCGAGACTACACGCACGTTCACGACTTCAGGCATCTCGTCAGACGCCGAGACGCCATAGACCTCCTGATGGAGTTGGTCGAAGCGCCGGCGGATCAGCTCCTTGTCAGCCTCTGTAAGTGGCTCGCGCTGACACGGGACCGTCAGCTCGTAGCCCTGGTAGGGGTACCGCAGATCCAACTGGCGATAAAGTTCCACCGCCGCAGGGTCGAACCCCTCTTCGCGCGCCTCCTCCAGAGCCCGCTCTTCGAGGCCCGCAAACAGCGCGTTCAGCTCCGCCGCCGGCAGGGTGAACAGCGGGGCCAGCCGGCTCTGGAGATAGTAGTGCTTCACGTCGGTCTGCAGGAGGCCCATAGCGCAGGAGATGCCAGGGTAAGGCGGCACGATCACGCGCGGAATGCCGACGTTACGCGCCACGCGCGTGGCGTGCATGGGCCCGGCCCCGCCAAAGGCCACTAGAGCGAACTTACGGTGGTCTAGGCCGCGCTCGATCAGTGAGAGCCGGAGGCCGACCTCCATATTGACGTTGACTACACGGATGATTCCCAGCGCGGCTTCCGGCACCGAGAGGCCTAATGGCCGAGCAATCTGCTGGATGGCTGCCTCTGATAGCTGCGGGTCGATCTTGAGCCGTCCTCCCACGAAGTATTCGGGATTGAGATATCCGAGCACCACGTTGGCATCGGTTACTGTAGCAGCCTGACCGCCCAAGCCGTAACAGGCGGGGCCTGGAGAGGCGCCCGCACTATGGGGCCCGGCTTTCAATAAGCCATCCGGCCCGATCCATGCGATAGTCCCTCCACCCGCGCCCAACGTACGGATCTGGATCATCGGCGTACCGATATCCTGGCCTGCGATCCGGCCCTGCCGCGTTTCTTGGAAACGGTCTTCGGGCATGACGCTGATATCGGTACTGGTGCCGCCCATGTCGAAAGTCACTACGTTATGCTCACCCGTCAGCTCACCCATCCATGCACCAAATACCACACCGGCTGCAGGGCCTGAGAGCAGGGTCTGGTTGGGATAGTTCGCAGCGAGGTCAATGCGCATCAACCCACCATTGGACTGCATGATGAACACTTGTGGCGTTACGACGCCGGCCTCTCGCAGCCGATCAGACAAACGCCGCAGGTACGACTCGATCACAGGACCTACATAAGCGTCCAGAACCGTAGTGGAGATACGCTGGTACTCCCGGATCACCGGCAGGACGACGCTGGAGAGCGACACACGGCAACCAGGATGCTCCTCGCGGATGATCGCCGCAGTCCGCTGCTCGTGGGCCGGGTTCATGAACGAGAAGAGGTAGCATACCGCAATCGAGTCGACGCCTTGCTCTCTTAAGCGTCGTGCAGCGACCCGGACGGCCGCCTCATCGAGCGGTTCGATCTCACGCCCATCCGCGGCCAGGCGTCCCCCGATCTCGTATGTTAGTTTTTGAGGAACCAAGGCTGCTGGCTTCTGATAGAAGGTATCGATAAGATCAGAGCCGCTCGGCCGAGTGCCACCCCTCAACTCATAGACTGCACGGAACCCACGGGTGATAAGCAAACCAACTTTGGCCCCCTTCATTTCGAGCAAGGCATTCGTTGCTACCGTGGTACCGTGGGCAAAGAAACGGATCTCTGCGGGAGAGAGGCCCGGTGCACTCTCCATTAGACTCCGGAGACCATCGAGCACCGCCCATGAAGGGTCAGCGGGCGTCGAGGGAACCTTGGTAATGAGCAGGCGTTGGGAGTCCGCCTCGAGAGCCGCGACATCAGTAAAAGTGCCGCCGATATCGATGCCCAGTAGCCAGTTCGCCATTCCGTGTCTGCTCCTAATCAGGCTATCAGTGCCGGTTAGGAAATGGCGATGTTGCCTCTGTAATGACAGCGCGGCGGTATCGTCTGAGCAATGATACACGACAGCGCGCAGCCGGGATGTTCCTCAAGGAGAGAGAGCCGCTCGACGCCCACGCCTTCCGGCACTCGGCCGTCACGCCTGCGGCTTGCCCAGGAGGTGCCCCTTGAAGGTGGGCACGGAAGAGCGCCCCGTTCCCCCGCCAGCGCCCCAAGCCCAAAGCAGCCGCCCGCGCCGCCCTCCCGGGAAGGTCCCTCGCCCCGCGCACTGGCATTCTAGAGGAGTACCCCCCGAACCGGGCTACGACAGCGGCAGGACCTACGGGTGGTGGCTCCGCGACGGGCAGCGGCGGCCCCGCACCGGCGCGACCGCCTCGGCTATGCCGACCGCAGCGATGGTCCCGCGCGCGTGGACAGCGCCAGCGTCCAGGCCCGAACGGGAGCCCCGCGTCGGGGCCGAAGCTCACCGACCGCCGCCAGCCGGGCCCCAAGCGTCATCGCGTCGTAGAGCGCGCGGGCAGCTCCCTTGCCGCCCTGCCCTCGGCAGCCAACGTCCAGGCTCCTGCCGGCTCGAACCGCAGGGCGACGCCATCCGGCCCATTCGGCCGCCGCTGGGGCGCCCGCGGCGGCCGGGCAAGCTTCATGTCGACAAGGCGCGCCAGTGCCCGCGCGGCTCTGTGCCGCTGTGGCATTACGCTGCGCATTGTCCAGCGGGAGACCGACTCCCGTGAGCGCCAGGGGCGCTACCGCTGGGTAGCCGAGTGCCCCTGGGCCTGGCTGCACGGCTATCGCCGCTTGCGGATCCGGGACGAACGCCGCGAGTACCCTCTTGCCTTCCTGCTGCTCAGCTGCGCCTTGATCTTGGAACTTCCCCATGACGTTAGGCGCTCTAAACGAAGCGCAGCCCGCCCCAGGCTGTCTGACCTGGGGGCTCGCGTTTCTGGCGTCCTGGCGCCAGCTTTGGGGGCGGCCCCGAGAGGACTCGAACCTCCGACACGCGGTTTAGGAAGAGGCGCTACGGTGGAGGTGAGGCAGTTACTGCAGCTAGACGGTCGCTCCCGGCGACGAATGCATGGGCCCGGGCGCCGCGCGTAGGCGTGGCACGCCGTCTTGTGAGAGGCTGAACGCCGGAGCTGGCAGCCATGCCTCGCTGAGCAGTGCCTCGGGGGCTGCCGGCCACTTCATAGGCCTCCCCCACTAGCGGACCACGCAGCACAGCCCTGCTGTACGCCGGGCTGCGCGATCCGAGACAGGCCTCGCGTGCTGGGGTGAGACTCGTCGAATCTGCTACGGGCGTGTAACCTGGCAGTCTCTATCTATGCCCTGTGATACCATAGAGTCATCTCAAGCACCGCTTGCCTCAGGACATCAAGGGCCTTGTGGCGCACTTTGGCCGCCTATGCCCACAGGGCGGTACTGCTAGCCGTGACGCTACCAGGGAGTTCGCTGGAAGCCGTGACGGCGGGGCGCACGTGCCGAGTCGCACCAAACGCGCAAGCGGACATCTGGTTACGAGTGGGGACTAGCCATGACGCCCCTTGATGTCGGCGCCGTGGTAGAGGCCGACTTCTGGCCGGAACCCGTGCGCGTCGTGGCAACGCAGCAGATGGGCTCGCGGCTCAAGGTCGAGGTGGTCGGCGTCCGGACCGGCCAGTTCTACCCGCGCCTGTTCGCGCCGGACGAGCTGGAGCGCATTCGCGTCGCCACCGCAGTAGGGCGCGATCTGGCAGGCCGCGCGGAGGCGTTCTTCCTCGGCATCGAGGCGCAGCGCATCCGCCACGCGCTCCAGTTCGATCCGCTATACGCGGTCAACGTCTCGCAGATTGACGTCCTGCCGCACCAGATTGAGGCGGTCTACCACGCCATCTTGCGGCACCCGCGCGTCCGGTTCCTCCTCGCCGACGACCCGGGCGCCGGCAAGACGGTTATGGCCGGGCTGGTCCTCAAGGAGCTGAAGGCGCGGGGCCTTGTCCACCGCACCCTGATCGTGGTCCCCGGCCACCTCCGCGACCAGTGGCTGCGCGAGATGCGTGAGAAGTTCGCCGAGGCGTTCACGGCGGTTGATCGCGCCGTGATCAGCGCGACCTGGGGGCGCAACGTCTGGCAGGAGTACGATCAAGTCATCACGTCCATCGACTTCGCCAAGCAGGACGATGTGCTGCCCGCGCTGGAGGCGGCGCCCTGGGACTTGGTCATCGTCGATGAGGCCCACAAGATGGCGGCCTACCGCTACGGCGAGCGGACCACCAAGACCGAGCGCTACCGGCTGGGTGAGGCCCTCTCGCAATCTAGCCAGTTCCTGCTCTTCCTGACGGCCACGCCGCACCGCGGCGATCCGGAGAACTTCCGGCTGTTCCTCGACCTCTTGGAGCCGGGCTTCTTCGCGTCGCGCGAGCTGCTGATGGAGTCCGTCGCCCAGCACGACAATCCGCTCTTCCTGCGGCGTCTCAAGGAAGACCTCAAGAAGGTCGATGGCACGCCCCTCTTCCCACCACGGCACGTCAAGACACAGACGTTCCGTCTGAGTGACGACGAGAAGCGCCTCTACAACGCGGTCACGGCCTACGTTGAGCGGTCGTACAACCGCGCGCTGGCGGCCGACAAGCGCAACGTCGCCTTCGCTCTGCTCATCCTGCAGCGCCGGCTGGCCTCCAGCGTGCGGGCGGCGCGCCTCTCCCTGGAGCGGCGCAAGAAGCGGCTGGAAGAGCTGCTGCGCCTGGGCACCTGGTATGCCGAGCGCGGGCAGCTGGACGAGGACGAGCTGGAGGATGCGCCCGAGGAGGAGCGCCTCCGCCGCGAGGAAGAGCTGCTCGAGCGCCTGACGGCCGCTGAGACCCGTGAGGAGCTGCAGGCCGAGATCGACCAGCTCGACGACCTGATCCGCCTCGCCCGGCAGGCCGAGCGGAACGAGGTCGAGACGAAGCTGGCCCAGCTGCGCCAGGTCATGGAGGCCGAGCAGCTTCGCCAGACGGGCGAGAAGCTGCTGATCTTCACTGAGGCCCGGGACACGCTTGACTACTTGGCGGAGAAGCTGCGCGGGTGGGGGCTGAGCGTCGAGACGCTGCACGGCGGCCAGGCGCTCGACCACCGCATCGCGGCCGAGCATGCCTTCCGCGATCGCGCCCAGGTCATGGTCTCCACGGAGGCCGGCGGGGAGGGGATCAACCTCCAGTTCTGCGCGCTGATGATCAACTACGATATCCCCTGGAACCCGAACCGCCTCGAACAGCGGATGGGCCGCATCCACCGCTACGGCCAGGAGAAGGAGGTCTACGTCTACAACCTGGTCGCCGAGGATACCCGCGAGGGCGGTGTCCTGGCCGCGCTGTTTCGCAAGCTCGCCAATATCCAGCAAGAGCTGGGCAGCGACCGCGTGTTCGATGTGGTGGGCGATGTGCTCCCCGGCGTCAGCCTCAAGGACCTGATCGTCGACGCCGTGGTGAACCGCCGCACGCTCGACGAGATCATCGCCACCCTGGAGCGGGTGCCTAACGAGGAGGTCATCCGGCGCGTGCGCGAGGCGTCCCTCGAGGCGCTGGCAACGCGGCACCTGGACCTCCAGGGCGTGCTGGGCGAGGAACGGCGCGCACGGGAGAACCGCCTGGTGCCGGAGTACATCGAGCGCTTCTTCGAGCGGGCGAGCACGTTCCTCGAGCTGCGGGCCGAGCGGCGCCGCGATGGCCTCTGGCGGCTGGAGCGGGTGCCCTTCGAGCTGCGCGAGTCGGCCAAGAAGCACGGCTTGGGGCCGCTCTTCGAGCAATACCTCAAGATCGCCTTCGAGAAGCGCACCGCCCGCCAGCAGGACGCCGAGTTCGTCGCGCCCGGCCACCCGCTCCTGGAGACGATCGTCGCGCGCCTGCTCACCGTCTGCGCGCCCGATCTTGCTCGGGGCGCGGTGTTCACCGACCCCGACGGCCGCCGCGATGGCCTGCTGTGGTTCCTTGAAGTTGAGTTGCGCGACGGGACGAACGCCATCGCGGGCCAGCGCCTGGTCTGCGTCTATCAGCCGGCTGCGGCGCCGGCCGACCTGCGCCTCGTGCCGCCGGCGATCCTGTGGGACCTTGTGCCGGCATCCTTCGAGGGCGCGGGCGCGAATGCCAAATGCCCAATCCCGAACCCCGATCCCGTGCTTGCCTTCGCTGTCGACGCCGCTCTGGAGCCCTATCGCCAGGAACTCCTCGCCGAGCGACAGCGGGAGGCGGCCGTCAAGCGCAAGTATGGGCTACGCTCGCTCGACCAGCTCCTGCTCGAGAGCGAGGCGAAGCTGGTGGACTACGCCACGCGGCGCGCGAAGGGCGAGGATATCCCCGACGCGCCTATCCAGAATGAGGAGCGAGTCAAGGAACGCCTGCAAGACAAGCGGCGCCAGCTCGAGGAGGCGCTGCGCCTCCAGACCACCCTGGCGCCCGCCGAGCCGCGCATCCTCGGCGTGGCGCGCGTCGTGCCGGCCGAGGCTGCCAGCCCGGCCCTCAGCGAGAGCCCGGACATCGAGGCGATCGGCATGCAGGTGGCGCTGGAGTACGAGCGGGCGCAGGGGCGCAGCGCCGAAGACGTCTCGTCGGAGAACCTCGGCTACGACATCCGCTCGACGGCGCCCGACGGCACAGTGCGATACATCGAGGTGAAGGCGCGAGCGCGTACCGGGGCCCTTGTCCTGACGCCGAACGAGTGGCTAATGGCCCAGCGGCTGGGCGACGAGTACTGGCTCTACGTTGTCGAGCAGGCGGCCACGGCGGCGGAACTGTACGTGGTGCAGAACCCGGCGGCGCGGCTGCAGCCCGACGAGGTGATCGAAGTCGTACGCTACGTGGTAAGGGACTGGAAGGAGGCGGCCGATGGACCAGCAGCGCAAGCGTGAGCTGCCGCCCGAGGTCGCGGCGGCCCTGAGCGAGCTCAAAGCCGTGCTGGCCGACATCTATGGCGAGCGGCTGCGCGGGGTGTACCTCTACGGCTCGTACGCGCGGGGCGACTTTGACCCCGAGTCTTCCGATATCGACGTGCTGGTCGTGCTGGCCGGCGAGGTGGAACCTGCTGAGGAGATCAGGCGGACAAGCGCGGCCGTGTCCGATATCTGCCTTCGCCATGATGTACTCCTCGCCGAGCTGCCCGTTTCCGAGGCCTGGCTGAGGGAGAGGAAGACACCGCTTTTCGAGAACGTGCGTCGAGAGGCTGTTCCCATATGAGCCTGCCCGACCCCCTTGCCGTGATGCTCGAGAAAGCTCGGCGCTACCTCGATTCGGCCATTGTGCTGCGTCTACGGGGTGACTACGACTCGGCTGTTTCCCGCCTCTATTACGCAATGTTCTATTGCGCCGAAGCGCTCCTCCGCGTCCGCGGCCTGAGCTACTCCAGCCACAAAGGCGTGATCTCAGCGTTCGCTCGATATTTTGTCAAGCCGAATCTCCTGCCAAAGGAGCTGCACCAGTGGCTTCGCGAGGCCTTCCGAGATAGACAGCTCAGCGACTACGAGTTCGCTACGGGTATTACCGAGGCAACTGTTCTTGACCTAGAGGCGAAGGCAGCGCAGTTTGTACAGATGACCGAGGAGTTCTTGCAACGAGAGCACCGATCGGACTGAGGAGCCCTCCGATGATCCCGCGGCTGATCGAGGTGGACTTCCCTCTGCGCCGGGTGTCCGAGGAGTCCGTGCGGGAGAAGAATATCCGCCACGGGCACATCTCGACGCTCCACATCTGGTGGGCGCGGCGGCCGCTGGCGGCTTCGCGAGCCACAGCCCTGGCAGCGCTGCTCCCCGACGATCCCGCTCGCCGCGAGGAGCTGCTGCGGCTGGTGGCGGAGGTCGCATCCTGGGAGGTGGCGAACTACCCGGGACCGGGCGTCCATCCGGCGCTGCAGAAAGCGCGGGAGCTGATCCGGGAGGCGTACGGCGGCCGGGTGCCGAAGGTGCTGGACTGCTTCGCGGGCGGCGGGGCGATCCCGCTCGAGGCGCTGCGGCTGGGTTGCGAGACCTATGCCCTCGACTACAACCCGGTGGCCGTGCTGATCCTGAAGGCCGTGCTGGAGTATCCCCAGAAGTTCGGCAGGCCCTTACCCCCTGCCCATCCTCTCCTGCAGTTGGGGGAGAGGGGGCCGGGGGATGAGGGCCAACTCCCGCTGTTGGACGCGCAACGGGCCACCGAGAACCCGCTGCTAGAAGCGGTGAAACGCTGGGGCAACTGGGTGCTCGAGGAGGCACGGAAGGAGCTGGAGCCGTACTACCCCAAGGACCCTGACGGCTCAGTGCCGGTCGGCTACCTCTGGGCGCGCACGCTGCCCTGCCAGAACCCCGCCTGCGGCACCGAGATTCCTTTGATGCGCCAGACCTGGCTGGCGCGGAAGGCCAACAAGAAGGTCGCGCTCAAGCTGGTCCCGAACCACGCGGCCAGGCAAGTAGACCTGGCTATTGTGGAGGGGAAGGCGATCGACTTTGATCCTGAGAGGGGGACCGTCATCGGGGCGCGGGTGCGCTGCCCCCTCTGCGGCGGCACCAGGACGAAGCCACCGACTAGATGCAGGCCCTCCTGGCCCGGCGCGAGTGAGCGGAATTGCTAGCAGAACTGCTAGCAATCGGGGCAGAAGGCTGATCTCGAGGGGCGTCTCGATGTTTTCTGGCGTCCTGGCGCCAGCTTTGGGGGCGGCCCCGAGAGGACTCGAACCTCCGACACGCGGTTTAGGAAACCGCTGCTCTGTCCACCTGAGCTACGGGGCCAAGGGCAGCTGCCGACAGCCGGCGGCCCGCTTCGAGACTCTCGTCCGCTGTCCCCGTTCACTGCCTAGCTTTCTAGCGAGGACAACGGCCGCCACCGGCTGCTCGCAGAATTATAGCGTCACGCCGCCAAGCAGCGGCGCTAACGCTCGCCGTAGCCGATCTCGCACCGCCGTGCCTTCGCTACCGGCGCTGGAGCGCCCACTACCTCCGCCTGTCAGGGAGCACCGCTCCAAGCACTCCAAAGCGACGCGACCCCTGCCGCTGTAGGGGCTTCCCCCCTCGGTAGCGCCGCTCCAGACGGAGGGACGTCAACTGCATAGCGTGCCAGGCCAGCAGCGCCGGTCGCAACCGGCGACTCCCGCGGCCGGTCAGGCGCGCGGCGGGCGCTACCGCTCGCAGCGAGGTTGCTGGGCGCCGCGGCCCCGGCCACCGCCTACGGCGCCCGCACCTTCTCGAGCAGGCCCTGCAGGAGGCGCTCCCGCGCTCGCAACACCTCCTTGTAGTCGGAGGTCTCGGTCTTGTAGATCTCCTCCTTCAGGTCCCGAAGCTCCTCATCCAGGATGTTTACCAGGAGCGCTTGCTCTTCGTTCGTGAGCTCGAGCTGCATCGCTTCTCCGTATCCTCTCTGCGGCGCCGGTAGGGAGAGCCCGGCTCCGCCCCGACCGGTCGCAGGCCGGGCACATCCCGACCGATAGCAGTATAGCCCGCCGACACGCGCGGCTCGCGCGGCGCGGGGCTTAAGCGTCGCACGGATCTACGCCCGGCGCCCTTCACGGCGGCGCGCCAGGGAGCAAAGCGCCGCCGCGGTGAGCCCAGCCTTCCCCGGCGAGTCACTGGGAGGCGGGCAGGCGGCTGACGTAGTACTCCCAGCCGCGGGCCGCGTCGCGCACGCCCGCCTCGAACGCCTGGAGATCCTCCGCGCTCAGGTAGCGCGGCTGCCCGTGCAGGAGCGCTAGGTGGGCGAGCTGGCCGGCGCGCGCCAGGCGGATGGTCCGCTGCACCGCCTCCTGGATGCTGCCGCCCACGACCGCATCGCCGTGGCTGCGCAGCAGCACCGCCGGCCCGGTGCCCAGCGCGGCCGCGAGCGCGTCGCCCTGTTCCACCGTCCGCACGAGGCCGGCGGGCTCATAGAGCGGAAGCCCCTCGGCCGGCAGGAAGGTCTCGTAGTGCGTCAGCGGCCGCAGCTTGATCGGCAGCACGCTGAACAGCACGCTCCACAGCGAGTGCGTGTGGCACACGCTCGCCACGTCGGGACGGGCGCGCAGGATGCGCGCGTGGATCGGCCACTCGAACGGCGGGGTGGGCGCGCCCCCGAGGTAGCGCCCCTCGAAGTCCAGCATGATGAGGCGTTCGAGCGAGGCCAGGCGCGGGCTGACGCGCGCGATGGTCAAGAAGGCCTCGGCGCCCGGCACGCGGACGCTGAGGTGGCCGTAGCCGTCGGTGATCCCCTCGCGATCGAGAATATGGCAACCGGTGACGAGCGTCCGCTTCAGCTCCTCCAGCTCGGGCGCGTCGAACGCGGGAACGCCCTCCGGGCGGAACTCGACCATGCCGACCTCCCCAGGCGATGCTTCGCACGGCCCATGATAGCGGCGCGCCGGACCCGCTGGCGAGGCGCCCACGAGGGCGGAGCGACGTGGCATGGTATAATCTCCTGCTATCCTGGAGGACGCATCGATCGCGAGCGCCTGCTTGCCCCGGCGGTCTCGCCGCGGGGCGCGGAGGGCGATGTGGCGAACTATCACATCTGGACGATCGGCTGTCAGATGAACGAGGCGGACGCGCGCCGCCTCGCCGATGAGCTAGACCTGATCGGCTTCGAGCCCTGCGACACAGCGGAGCAGGCTGACGTCGCTGTGCTGTACTCCTGTGTGGTGCGGCAGGCGGCAGAGAACAAGGTGCACAACCAGCTCATGCGCCTGCGCGACATCAAGCGGCGCCGGCCGGGGCTGAAGATCGTGCTCGCCGGCTGCATGGCCGGCGACGAGACCACCGCGCTCCAGCGCACCTATCCCTTTGTCGACCTGTTCGTCTCCCCCAAGCAGGACGTCTCGCTGCGCAACCAGATCCTCGACCTGCTCGATCTAGACCAGCGCTACCGCCTCGAGCCCGAGGGGGCCCAGCGCGCCCCGGGCGTGTCGGTCGGCGTCACCATCCACCAGGGCTGCAACCGCCGCTGCACCTACTGCATCATCCCCTTCCGCCGCGGTCCGGAGCGCAGCCGCCGGCCGGCGGAGATTCTGGCCGAGGTGAAGGGGCTGGTGGAGCGCGGCACGCGCGAGGTCGTGCTGCTCAGCCAGATCGTGGAGCGCTACGGCTGGGACCTCACCCCGCGGACCACGCTGGCCGAGCTGCTCACGCTGCTCGATGGCCTGCCCGGCCTCCAGCGGATCCGCTTCCTCACCTCCTACCCGCGCGACTTCGGGCCGGATCTAATCGAGGCGGTCGCCACGCTGCCCCATGTCTGCGAGGACCTCAACCTGCCCATCCAGGCCGGCGACGACGCCGTCCTGCGCCGCATGGCGCGCGGCTACAAGGTGGCCGATTACCTGCGCCTGGTTGAGAAGATCCGCGCCCGGATCCCTGAAGTCGCGATCTCCACGGACATCATTGTCGGCTTCCCGGGCGAGACGGTCCAGCAGTTCGAGAACACGCTGCGCGTGATGGAGCAGGTGCGCTGGGACGTGGTGCACGTAGCGATGTTCTCGCCCCGGCCGGGCACGGTGGCGGCCACCTGGCCCGACGATGTGCCCAAGGCGGAGAAGAAGCGCCGGCTCCACGCGGTCGAGGAGCTGCAGGCCAGCATCGCCGCCGAGATCAATGCGCGGCTGGTCGGCCGCACGCTGGAGGTGCTCGTCGAGGGCCAGTCGAAGGGCAAGTGGTACGGCCGCACGCGCACCAACAAGCTGGTCTTCTTCGATCACCCCGCGGACCTCAGCGGCGAGCTGGTCCAGGTCCGCATCACCCAGTCGAGCCCCTGGGCGCTCCAGGGGGAGCTCGCCGCCACCCCGGTCGCCGCGTAGCGCGCTAGTCCGCGGGGTGTGCTGTCGGCGCCACGCCCGTCAAGCGGTCCCCGAGCACCTGGCCGTGGCCAAGGTCGAGGGTGCTGATCCAGCGCTGCTGGCCCAGGGTGAGGGCGATGAAGAAGCCGAGCTCCACCAGCTCGGGCTCGGTGAAGTGGCGGTGGAGCTCAGCCCACAGCGCGTCGTCGGCCCTGGAGGCATCGAGCACGATCGCCTCCGTCCAGGCGAGCGCGGCCTTCTCGCGCGGGCTGTAGCGGTCGGACTCGCGGAACCGCGCCAGGTCGGCGTACAGCGCTTCGGTCACGCCCTGCTGTTCGGCCCGAACAGACCGCTGCACACCTCAGTAGTGGCAGTCGACCAGCTGCGACACATAGACGCGGCACAGCTCCTTCGTGCGGTGCTCCACAATGCCGTTCTTGAACACCGCGTTCCAGGTGCGCGTGAAGTGGCGGATCACCTCGGGGTGGTGGGCGCGGATCGCCTGGCTCTCCGGCCGCGGGGTGCCATAGAGACGCGCCTCCTCGAGGTAGGCGCGGATCTCGGGGTCGGTGATGCTCGCCGGATCGACGTAGCTGATGCGTGGCATGGGTGTGCTCCTTCCACCGCTCCTGCGTCGGGGGCGCGAGCCCTCCCCGCTATACTACCACCCAGCAAGTGCTGCGGGCCGGGGCCGGCGCGGTGGAGGCGGCTTGGCACAGAATCCCTACCGTCTAGAGGCGGCGCAGGCCCTGGCCCGGGCCCTCGCGGCACTGGACCCGGCTGCGCCGCCCACCGCGCGGCTGCTGCGCGCGCCGCGGGCCGGCCTCGGGCAGCGGGTGGGGGTGCTCCCCGGCTCCTTCGATCCTCTGACGACCGCGCACGCCGCGCTGGCCCGGGCCGCACTCCGCCACGGCGGGATCGATAGCCTGCTGTTCCTGCTCAGCGTGCGCACCGTCGACAAGGAGGGCCGGGCCTGCGCCGCCCTGGCCGACCGCGCCCTGGTGCTGCAGCGCTACATCGCGGCGCGGCCGCGCTACGGCCTCGTGGTCTGTAACCGCGGGCTGTACGTCGAGGAGGCGGAGGCGCTGGCCGCGCTGCTGCCCGCGGGGGCGGCAGTGTGGTTCGTGGTCGGCTACGACAAGATCGTGCAGGTGTTCGACCCGCGCTACTACCCGGACCGCGAGGCGGCGCTAACCCGGCTGTTCCAGCGCGCCGGCTTCCTCGTGGCTCCGCGCGGGCCGGCCGGCCCGCGCGAGCTGGCGGCGCTGCTCGCCCGGCCGGAGAACCAGCCGTATCGCGAGCGTGTCCGCTACCTCCCCCTGCCGCCAGCCTACCGCGACCTCTCCGCCACCGCGGTGCGCGCGGCGCTGGCCGCTGGCGCTGACCCTCGCGGGCTCGTCCCGGCCGCGGTCGCCGCGTTCATTACGGCCACCGGCTGCTACCGCGCGGGCGCGGCCGCCGACGCCTACGCCGCGCGCCGCCAGGCCCTCGCACTGCCGCGCGCCTCGTGACCCTCCTGTGATGTTCCTTGTGATCGGCCTGTGATCGGGGAACCTTGGCAGCGGGCTGGCGGGCCTGCTACCCTTGGGAGCCGGCACGACGGCCTCCGAGGAAGGGGGCGGCAACAGGCGACCGCGCGAGCGGTGTCGCCCGTGGGAGCGGCCCGGAGACGACGGCCGCGAGCGGAGGAGAGCGCTGATGAGCAATCCGCAGAGTTGTGTCTTGGTCGCCGAGGACGACGCGCGCATGCTCCGCCTCATGCAGCGCAACCTCGAGCTGGCCAATTACCGCGTCCTCACGGCGCAGGATGGCTTGGCGGCGCTGGAGCAGGTCGAGACGAAGCCGTGCGACCTGATCCTCCTCGACATCATGATGCCGAAGCTCGACGGGCTGGAGGTGTGCCGGCGGATCCGGGAGTTCTCGTCCGTGCCCATCATCATGGTGACGGCACGCAACGGGGAGCGCGACGTCGTGCTGGGCCTCGACGCGGGGGCCGACGACTACCTCACCAAGCCCTTCGGCGCCCAGGAGCTGCTGGCGCGGGTGCGCGCGGTGCTGCGCCGGTCGCGCCTCACCGCGGCCGACACGCGGCCGGGCGTGTTCGAGCAGGGCGAGCTGCGCGTGGAGTTCAGCCAGCACCAGGTCAAGCTCCGCGGCAAGCTCGTGCCGCTCACGCCCACCGAGTACCGCATCCTGGCCCAGCTCGCCCAGCACGCCGGCAAGGTGCTCACCCAGGAGCAGCTCCTCACCTCCGTCTGGGGCCCGGCCTACAAGGACGAGGCCCACCTCCTGCGCGTGAACATCTCGCGCCTGCGGGCCAAGATCGAGGACGACCCGAGCCACCCGCGCTATGTACTCACGCGGCCGGGCATCGGGTATATGATGGCGCGCGACCAGTAGGGGCGGCAGAGCAGCGCCAGCGCGCCCTCTGCGAGAGGGCGCGCTGGCGGCCTTGCGTTTTAGGGCTCAGTGAACCACCGCGTGTGGCGCTCGGCGGGCAGGCGCTTGGCCGAGGTCGGCGCGTTGGAGAAGCCGAGGAAGACGCAGGCCACGGGCCGCTCGTTCTCCGGCAGCCCGATAGCCGGGCCGAGGAAGTTCTGGTCCACCCAGACGCCTGTGCTGGGGTAGGAGGCCAGGCCACGGGCTGTTGCCGCCAGGCAGAGGTTCTGGATGGCGCACCAGCAGGCGGCGTAGTCCTCCTTCTGACGGATCGGGTCGTCGCTCATGACCTGGGAGACGATGATCACCACCGGCGCCGAGTAGCACTTCGCCCGCGCGAACTCCAGGTCCTGCTCGGTCACGGGCTGCCCCTTCTGCTCGGCCGCCCAGCGCACGGCGTCCTGCCGCGCCTTGACCAGGCGCTCGCGGCCCTCCCCCATGAAGACGTTGAACCGCCAGGGGTGGGTGAGGTGATGGTTCGGCGCCCAGCGCGCCGCATCCAGCAGCTCCTCGATCCACTCCCGCGGGATCGGGCGCGGATCGAACTCTTTCACCGCCCGCCGCGTGCGGATGGCGGTGAGGGTGTCCAGAAGCGGGCGCTCCTCCGTGGCCTGGGACGTACTCGTCAGATCCGTCGCCATCGTTGCTCCTCTACGTGTGATGAGCGTCTGGAGACTCAGGCGAGTCCAGCGTCGAGCAGCTCGAACATCAGCGCCTCGATCTCCGCGTCGACCTTGCCGGTCAGCCGCTCCACGACCGGGCCCCCGTTCAGATGCGCCAGGATGTCATCGACATCCTGCACGGACACGCCGGAATAGAACGCCTTGGTCGGGTAGAGCACGACATTCGGCCCGTGGTCGCAGCCGCCGAAGCAGATGTAAGGTTTCACCTCCACATCCGACGGGCCGGCGCTGGCGACCCGCTCCCGGAAGGCCTCGAGCACCGGCTCGGAGCCACGCGCCTTGCAGTCCACGTTGACACACACCAGGATCTGTCGCTTGTTCTCGGTCGCCATCGCCACAATCGCTCGCGCCGCCGCTCGGCCGCGGGCGTGTCCTTCGGCCCTCACCGGCCAGGGCGGGTGCTCACCGTATTGTACACTACCCCGCCGCGCCCGCCCCCTCACCGGAGCCGCGCGCGAGCTGGGCGTGCAGCGCCTCGGCCTCCGCGACCAGCTCGGCGAGGTAGGCGAGGCCCGAGCGCCAGAAGGCCGGGTCGCTGATGTCGATGCCCACCGCGGCCAGCAGCGGCTGGGGCGCCACCGAGCCGCCCGCACTGAACAGCTGCCGGTAGCGGGGGAGGAAGGCGGCGCCCTCCTGCTGGTAGAGGCGGTACAGCCCAAACGTGAGGAACTGCCCGAACGGATAGGCGTAGACGTAGAACGGGCTGTGGATGAAGTGGGGGATGTAGCTCCACCACACCCGGTGGGCATCCGTGAGCTCGAGGGATGCGCCGAACATCGCACCGAGCTCCTCCTGCCACACGGTGCCGAAGGTATCGGCGTCGAGCTCGCCCTGCTCGCGCCGCAGCCGGTGCACCCGCTGCTCGAAGCGGTACATCGCGACTTGGCGGAAGGTGGTGGCGAAGATGTCCTCGATCTTGCTCGCGAGGAAGGCCAGGCGCGCCTGGGGATCGGTGAGCCGCTGGCGTAGCGCATCGAAGACCAGGATCTCCCCGAAGACGCTCGCCGTCTCGGCCAGGGCCAGCGGCGGGTGGTAGACGAGGATGCTCTGCCCGCCCGAGAGCACGTCGTGCACCCCGTGGCCGAGCTCGTGGCCGAGCGTCATCACATCGCGCGGCTTGCCGGTGTAGTTGAGCAGCACATAGGGGTGTCCCTCGGGCGTGGTGGCGGCGCAGAACGCACCGCCGCGCTTGCCGGGGCGCAGCGCGGCATCGATCCACCGCCGGTGGAAGAAGCGGTCCACGATCTCGCCGATCTCGGCGGCGAACGCGCGGTAGGCGTCGACCACGAGCTGCCGCGCCTCCGCCCAGGGGATCGCCTCGGGGCTGCCCGGCAGCGGCGCGTAGCGGTCCCAGAGGTAGAGCCGGTCGAGGCCGAGCACGCGCCGCTTGAGGGCGTAGTAGCGGGCGACAAGCGGGTAGCCCTCCACCGTGACGTGGACCATCGTCTCGACGATCTCAGGGGTCAGCTCGTTGCTCAGGTGGCGCGCCGCCTCGGGGGTGGGATAGCCGCGCAGCCGGTCGTCAATCGCCTTGTCCTGGAGCAGGGTGTTGTAGATGAACACCAGCTGGCGCAGGTGGCGCTGTAGGCCGGCGGTCAGGCTCTCAACCGCGCGCTGGCGCAGCGTGCGGTCCGGATGGTACAGGTAGGCGAGTACCTCCGCCTGGTTCAAGCGCTGCTCGACGCCGTCAACCACCAGCGTGAACTCCATCGTTGAGGTCAGCTCGTCGAACAGGCGCGTGAACGCCGCGGCGCCGGTCACTTCCTTCTCGTTGAGGATGCGCTCCTCGGGCTCGCTGAGCCGGTAGGGCTTGCGCTGGACCACTCGCTCGAGGTAGTGGCGCACCCGCGCGAACAAGGGGTGCGCCGCGAGCGCCGCGAGCCGCTCCGCCTCCAGCGCCGCCAGCTCCAGCTCGAAGAACAGCAGGTGGTTCTGCACCTGGGTGGTGCGCTCGCGCACCTTGGCGACGAGCGCGCCGTGGCGCGGGTTGGCGGCATCAGCGGCGTGCACGAGGTGGGCGTAGGTCGCAGGCCGTTGCAGCCGGGTCAGGATCGCCTCGTAGCGGCGAAAGGCCTCGGCGAGCGCGGCGTCGTCCAGGCTGGCTAGACGGCCCTTGTAGTCCGCTGCGAAGGCCTGGGCGAGCGCCAGCAGCTCGGCCAGGTCGGCGTCGAGCTGCGGGTCGTCGATGCCGGCGTAGAGCTCCGAGAGGTCCCAGCTGGGTAGCGCGGCAGAAGACTCTTGCTCCATGGCTTCCTCGGGGTCAGCGCACGCAGTGGCTCAGCCCATTGTAGCGGGCGTGGCGGTGGCGGTGCGGCGCCGGCGGGCCGGCGCGTGCCGTGCGGGGCGAGTATGGTACGCTCAACGAGCGGGACCCGCTGAGCGGGCGCGCGCCGCCCAGCCGCGGGACGCGTGGCAACCGGGGGAACACGAGGGGAGAAGCATGCGTGCGGTAGTGGTGACCGCCTTCGGCGGTCCGGAGGTGCTGCAGTACCAGGAGGTGCCCGATCCCCGGCCGGGGCTGGGCCAGGTGCTTATCCGCGTGGCGGCCACGGGCGTGAACTTCGCGGACATCCAGGCGCGCCGGGGCCGCTACCACGGCGAGGCAACGCCCCCCTTCATCCCGGGGCTCGACGCCGCCGGCACGATCGTCGCGGTAGGGGAGGGGGTGCATGGCCTGCGCGTCGGCCAGCGCGTGGCCGCCTTCCCGCTCGGTGGCTCGTATGCCGAGTTCGTCCTCGCTGATCCCGCCCTCGTCTACCCGCTGCCCGACGGGGTCGACTTCGAGACCGCGGCCGCGTTTCCTACGATCGGGATCACCGCCTACAACCTGCTGCGCACCGCCGGCCAGCTCGCCGAGGGTGAGACGGTGCTCATCCATGCGGCGGCCGGCGGGGTGGGCACCACGGCGGTCCAGGTCGCTCGCCTGCTCGGGGCGGGCCGCGTGCTGGGCACCGTCGGCGACGACGCCAAAGCGGAGCTCGTGCGCGGGCTGGGCGCCGATGTCGTGATCAACTACCGCCGCGAGGACTTCGCCGCGCGCGTGCGCGAGCTGACCGACGGCCGGGGCGCGGATGTGATCCTGGACTCTGTCGCCGGCCCCGTCTTCCGTGCCAGCCTGACCTGCCTCGCTCCGTTCGGCCGCCTGGTGGTGTTCGGCCAGGCCAGCGGCGAGCCGGGCCAGGTGCCCTCCGCCGACCTCTACCCCCTCAACCGCGCGGTGATCGGCTACAGCACCGGCGGGTACCGTCGCCTGCGGCCAGCGGCACTGCGGCCGGCCGCGGAGGTCGTGCTCGACTGGCTCGCCACGCGGCGCCTCCACCTGATCATCAGCCGCCGCTTCGCGCTGGCGGAGGCCGCCGAGGCCCACCGCCTCGTGGAGAGCCGCGCGAGCACGGGGAAAGTCCTGCTGCTACCCGAGACGAGCTAGCCCTCGGCCTCTGCGGCGACGCGCGCCAGCGCCTCGCCCGCCAGGCGGAACGGGCGCCACTCGTCGAGGGGCTGCGGCTGCCAGCGGGCGTAGAAGCGTAGGGCGAGCTCGTTCCAGGCCAGCACCTGCCACTCCATCCGGCCGCAGCCGCGGCGGACCGCTTCCCGCGCGCAGGCCCGGAACAGCGCCGTGCCCACTCCCCGCCCCCGCGCCTCGGGCCGCACGAACAGGTCCTCGAGGTACAGCGTGGGGCGAGCGAGGAAGGTAGAGTAGGTCTCGAAGTAGATCGCGTAGCCCACCACGCGACCCGCCAGCTCTCCTAGCAGCGTGTGGAAGCGCGGGGGGGTAGCGAGTGCGTCGCGGGCCAGGCGGGCGCGCGCCGCGGCATCGGGGCGGGGCAGCCGCTCGTAGTCGGCCAGGGCATCGATCAGCGCGAGCAGCTCGGGCACGTCGGCCGGCTGCAGCGGCCGCACGCGCACCGGCGCAGTCGGGGGTGTGAGCATGCCGCACACGTCCGCATCCGTAGCGAGTCGTGGGGCGCGGGCTGGCACCGCGCCGCCCCCGGCACGAGCGCCGAGAGGGCTGGTCAGCACTGCCATTGTGACAGAAGCGCCTGGGGCCGCCAAGGCGTGCCAGCCTGTGCCCGCGGTAGGCCGCCCGGCGGTTTGCTACAATCCGGTCGCGAGGCACCACGCCGTTCCTGTCGCGGGCCCCGAGGGAGGAGACCACCTTGCGCGTCATCGGCACGGCCGGGCACGTTGACCACGGCAAATCCACACTGATCAAGGCCCTCACGGGCATCGATCCCGACCGGCTGCAGGAGGAGAAAGAGCGGGGGATGACCATCGACCTCGGCTTTGCCTGGCTCACGCTGCCCAGCGGGCAGGAGGTGAGCATCATCGATGTGCCGGGGCACGAGCGCTTCATCAAGAACATGCTGGCCGGCGTGGGAGGCATCGACATCGCCCTGCTGGTCGTGGCGGCCGACGAGGGCATCATGCCGCAGACGCGGGAGCACCTGGCGATCCTCGACCTGCTGGGCATCCGCACGGGCGTCGTTGCCATCACCAAGCGCGACCTGGTCGAGGACGACTGGCTGGAGCTGGTGCAGGCGGAGGTGGAGGAGACGCTCGCCGGCACCACGCTGCAGGGGGCACCGCTGGTGCCCGTCTCCGCCGTGACCGGCGCAGGCCTCGACACCCTGCTCGCGACCCTCGACCGCGTGCTGGGGCAGGCGCCGGCCAAGCCCAACACCGGCTGGCCGCGGCTGCCCATCGACCGCGTGTTCACCATCGCTGGCTTTGGGACTGTGGTCACGGGGACTCTGATCCATGGCGAGCTGCGCCTCGGCCAGGAGGTAGAGATCGTGCCGGCTGGAAAGCGCGGCCGGATCCGGGGGCTGCAGAGCCACAAGAAGCGCGTCGAGGTCGTGCCGGCGGGGACGCGCGTGGCGGTGAATCTCTCGGGCCTGGGCGTCGAGGACCTCCAGCGCGGCGACGTGCTCACCTCGCCGGGCTGGCTCCGGCCGACGCGGGCGGTGGACGTGCGCCTGCGGCTCATCGCCGAGGCGCCCAAGCCGCTCGCCCACAATGCGCTGGTCACCTTCCACACCGGCGCCACGGAGACCCTCGCGCGCGTGAGCCTGCTCGACCGCGAGGAGCTGGCGCCCGGCGAGAGCGGCTGGGCCCAGCTCCGGCTAGACCGCGAGGTCGCCGTGGTCAAGGACGACCTGTTCATCATCCGGCTGCCCTCGCCCAGCTTCACCATCGGCGGCGGCACGATCGTCGAGGCCCACCCGCGCCGGCACCGGCGCTTCCAGGCCCAGGTGCTGGAGACCCTGGCAGTGCTGGAGCGCGGCACGCCCGAGGAGATCGTCCTGGAGCAGCTGCAGAGCCGCGAGCCCGCCGACCTCGGCACGCTCCAGCGGCGCTGTGCGCTGGCCGCCCACGAGGTGCAGGCGGTGGTGGAGCGCCTGGTGCGCGAGCAGCGGCTGGTCGTGCTCGATGCCGCCGCGGCGAACGGTGCCGTCCCGCCCCTCACCGCCACAACGGTGCTGGTGTCCGCGGCGGGCTGGGAGCGGCTCGTCGGCCAGGCCGAGCGGGTCCTGGCGGCCTACCACCAGGAGTATCCCCTGCGGCGGGGCATGCCGCGCGAGGAGCTGCGGACGCGGCTGGGGTTGGACGCTCGCCTGTTCGCCCGCTTCCTGAGCGTGTTGCTGGCGCGCGGGCACGTGGTGGAGGAGGGGCCGGTGCTGGTGCGCCTGCCCACCCATCAGGTGGTGTTCACCCCGGAGCAGCAGCGGCGTGTGGCGGCGCTGCGGGAGCGGCTGGCCGCGGCGGGCGTCTCGCCGCCATCGCGCTCGGAGCTCGAGAGCTCGCTGGGGCTCGCACCCGAAGTGATCCAGGCGCTGCTGGACCGGGGCGACCTTGTCGAGGTGGCCCCCGACATCGTCTACCTCCGTGAGACGTACGAGGAGCTGGTAAACGCGGTGCGCACCCTCATCGCCCAAGAGGGCTCGATCACCGTGGCCCGCTACCGCGACCACTTCCAGACCAGCCGCAAGTATGCGTTGGCGCTGCTCGAGCACCTGGACCAGGTGCGTGTGACGCGCCGCGTCGGCGACGAGCGCGTGCTGTACTGAGCCGCGCCGGCCGCTGTAGCGCGCCCACCTCTCGCGCCTACCCCCCTGCTGTCCTCATGGCGCACGGCCGGCGATGGGAATGTAGCCCTGTGGCCGTAGTGGCATGGCCTGGCGCCGTGGTACAGTAGCGCCAGGACTGGTAACGCCTGGTGAGGCTGCTAGGAGGACGATAGGACGCTATGCGGGTGTTTCTGGCTGGGATCATCCAGGGGTCGAATCCCGGTCGCGAACTCCACGACCAGTCGTACCGCGACCGCCTGAAGCAGATCCTGCGCACCTATCTGCCCGAGGCCGAGCTGCAGTGCCCGATCGAGCTGCATCCGAGCGGGATCGACTACGGGCCGGATGAGCAGCGCCGCGCCTTCTTCGGCCTCGTCGAGGCGGCGAGCCAGGCCGACCTGCTGATCGCCTACCTGCCTGAGGCCAGCCTCGGGACCGCGATCGAGATGTGGGAGGCGTACCACCACGGCCGGGTGGTCGTCACCATCACGCCCATGCGCGAGAACTGGGTGATCAACTTGCTCTCCCAGGCGGTCCTGCCCTCGATCGAGGCGTTCGAGGCCTTCGTGCGCGAGGGGGGCCTCGCGGCCCTGCTGCAGACAGCGGCAGGGGCCCGGGAGCGCCGCCCCGTGCCCGCGCTTGCTCGCGAGGCGTCATGACGCTCGACCTGGGCCGGCTGAGCGCCGCGATCCGCGCCATGGGCGAGCACCTGGCCGCCCAGCAGGCTGCTTACGAGCAGCGGGTGGCGCTGGCGCGCGCGCTGCTGCGCACCGTGGAGCCGGCGGCGCTGGTCGCGGCGGTCGAGGCCGGCCACGCCACGGCGCTGCCGCTCGAGCCGCCTGCAGCGCGCTACCCGCCTCCCGCGCCTCCCACGGACTACCAGGTGCTCGCCACCGACGGCTCGCAGATCGAGCCGGACCGCCACGGGCCGGCGCTCTGGTACCTGCTGAACATCGGCTGGGCGGTGATCCAGTATGGCGCCACCCCCTGGGCCGAGCTGGCTAGCACCCCGCAGCTCTACTACCGGCCCGAGGACCTGTACGTGCGCGACGGCGCTCGCCAGGCGCCCATCCAGGGCAGCCGGCTCGACGCGCGGCGGTCGGTGGCCGAGCTGGAGCGGCTGGCGGCGCTCGCGGCGCGGCCGGCCCCCGTGCCCCGCGTCGCGCTCAGCGATGGCTTCCTGCTGCTCTGGGCCTACTGGGAGGGGCCTGAGGGCTTCGTGCGCGACCACTTCGTCGAGCAGTTCCAGCAGGCGCTGTGCCGGCTACAGCAGCTGGCGGTGCCGGTGGCGGGCTATATCAGCCGGCCCCGGGGGGCCGACATCGTAATGCTGCTGCGCCAGGCCCCGCCGCACCGGCGCGCGTGCGGGCGCTGCCGCGGCACCGAGCCCGAGGCGCCCTGCGCGCTGGATGGGCTCGTCGACCGCCTCCTGTTCGACGACCTCGCGCCGGGGGAGCGCTCGGCGCTGTTCGAGTCGCGGACGCTGGCCCGCTACTACCCGCCGGAGCTCCTGCCGCGCTTCTTCTACTTGAACGTGGGGCGCGAGGTGGCGCGCGTGGAGCTGCCCGCCTGGGCGGCCGCCCAGCCTGACCTCGTGGCGCGCGTGCACGCGGTGGTTGTCGACCAGTGCCGCCGCGGCCAGGGCTACCCGGTGGTCCTCGCCCGGGCGCACGAGCAGGCGGTCGTGGGCGGCGCGGACCGCCAGCGCGTGGAGGAACTCATCCGCCAGACGCTTGTCGTCCACGGGCTTCCCGACCGCCCCTCGGCGAAGCAGGCGAGCAAGCTGGTGCGAGCGGTGTAGCGAGCGATGGCGGAGCGGACGGAGGACGTGGCCCCGGCCGAGCGCGTGGGCGAGATCATCGAGGCGACCAGCCACGCGTTCGTGGCGCAGAGCGTACGGCTACACCAGGCCCCACCGTTCGGCAGCCTCGTGCGCGTGCCGGTCGCGGACACGGACCTCTACGCCGTGGTCGCGGAGACGCGCACGGCGAGTCTCGAGGCGAGCGGGCGCCCGATCGCGCGCGGCTACGCCGACATCGTGGACGCAGCGATCTACCGCGAGAACCCCGACCTCGAGCATGTCCTGCGCACGGAGTTCCGCGCGCTGCTGGTCGGCTTCCGCGCCGGCTCCACGGTGTTCCAGCACCTGCCGGCGCTCCCTCCACCGCTCCACTACTCCGTCTACACGTGCCGGCCGTCCGAGGTGGTCGCCTTCACCGCACGGCTAGACTACCTGCGCACGCTCCTGGCCGGGCCGGCCGCGCTGGCCGACGAGCTGGTGGCCGCGAGCACGCGGCTGGCCGCGGCTGCGCGGGGCCATGAGCAGGGCGAGGCGTTCCTGCTGCAGGTAGGCCGGGCCCTCGCTCTGTTGCTGCGCGACGACTACGACCGCCTGACGGCCATCTTGCGGCGCCTCCGCCCCGAAGAGCCCTGGCGCTGAGCGGCCCGGACAGGCCCTCCACCCGCAGGGGCTCGCTGTGGGGCAGCTCGGCGGCCGCAGCTTCCCCAATCGTCGGTCAGGCAGCGTCCCCCGCGTGACGCGCTTGTAGCGGCGCGCCCCCTACCGCGGTGGCGCCTGCTGGCCGCTACGGCCGCTATAATCGCTGGCGGTGTGGTGTTGGCGCTCGCGCCTGCAGGCACCGGCGTTCGAGCTACCGGCCGCCGGCCCGGCCGGACACGGTGGCGGGCTGGCGGGTTACCTCGACGGGGAGGCGTATGGCACAGGGCGACCGGTTAGGCATCGTGGTGCGCGGGTCACTGAACGAAGGCCTCCAGGTCCGGCTCGACGGCCCGACCTCCGTGGAGGACATCCGTGTCGGCAAGTTCGTGAAGATCCGGGGGGAGAAGCACGACTTCTTCTGCCTGGTGAACGACGTCCTGCTCGGCGCGGCCAACGAGCGGGTGCTGGACGACCCCCCGCCGGAGCAGGCGCGGTTCCTGCGGGAGGTGCTCGCCGGCACCACGACCTACGGGCTGATCCAGGTGCAGCCGATGCTCATGCTGGCCCGCGACGACCCGGAGGGCACCAACGCCGAGCAGGGCCCGCGGCCCGTGAAGACCATCCCCGTGCACTTCGCCACGGTCTTCGAGGCCGATGAGCACGATTTCGAGCGGGTGTTCGGCAAGGCGGCCGAGGATCGCTTCGCCCTGGGCACGCCGCTCGACATGGACGTGCCGATCCGCCTGAACCTCCGCCGCTTCGTCGAGCGCAGCAACGGCGTGTTCGGCAAGTCGGGGACGGGCAAGAGCTTCCTCACGCGGCTCATCCTCTGTGGCGTGATCCGCAGCCGCGTGGCGGCCAACCTCGTCTTCGACATGCACAGCGAGTACGGCTGGGACGCCCACACCGAGGAGGGCCACTTCGTCAAGGGGCTCCGCGAGCTCTTCCCCGGCCAGGTCTTCGTCTACACGCTGGACCCCCGGTCCGCGCGCCGGCGCAACGTCCGGCCGGATGGGGAGATCACTATCGGCTACGACGAGATCGACGTCGACGACATCGCCCTGCTGCGCGAGGAGCTGCGGCTGAACCCCACGGCGGTCGAGTCGGCCAGCCTCGTGTTCCAGCACCACGGCAAGCGCTGGCTGCAAGCGCTCCTGGCGATGGACGGCGACAGCCTGCGCGAGTTCGCCAACGACACCGGCGCCAACGTCGAGTCGCTGAGCGCGCTGCGCCGGAAGCTCGTGGCGCACCTCCAGCCGCTGCCCTTCCTGCGCCCGCCGGCGGCCGACGCCGACGAGGCCGCGGCGCGGCACTCCCCGATCGACGCGGTGATCAAGCAGCTGGAGCGCGGCAAGCACGTCGTGCTGGAGTTCGGGCAGCACCGCCGCCTGCTGCCCTACATGCTGGTGGCGAACATCATCACTCGCCGCGTGCACAGCCTGTGGATCCAGCGGATGGAGCGCTTCCTCCAGACCAAGAACGAGGCCGACCGCCCGTACCCCTTGATGATCACGATCGAGGAGGCGCACCGCTTCCTCAACCCCGAGGCAGCGCGCCAGACCAGCTTCGGCACCATCGCGCGCGAGATGCGGAAGTTCAACGTCACACTGCTAGTGGTGGACCAGCGCCCCTCGGGCATCGACCCCGAGGTGCTCTCCCAGATCGGCACGCGGATCACGGCACAGCTCAACGACGAGGCGGACATCGACGCGATCTTCACCGGCGTCAGTGGCGGCGCCAAGCTGCGGCACATGCTCGCCTCGCTCGACTCCCGCGAGCAGGCGATGATCCTCGGCCACGCCGTGCCCATGCCCGTCGTGTTCCAGGTGCGCAAGTACGACGAGCAGCTCTATGCCGAGGTCAACCCATTCGGGGCCCAGCGTGACGCGGTGGCCGTCGCGCGGTCGTACGAGGAGTGCTTCCCTGAGTGACGAGCCGCGGAGGAGCGAGCGCGCGGATGAAGATCCTGCACCTCTCTGATGTGCACCTGGGCATGGAGAACTACGGGCGGATCAACCCCGCCACCGGGCTCAGCACACGCCTGGAGGACTTCTGCGCCACCTTCGACGAGGCCGTCGACCGAGCCATCGGGGAGCCCGTCGATGCGGTGCTGTTCGCGGGCGACGCCTACAAGACGCGCGACCCCACGCCGACCGTCCAGCGGGAGTTCGCGCGGCGCATCCGGCGCCTGGCCGACGCGGGCATCCCCACCGTGCTCCTGGCGGGCAACCACGACCTGCCCAACGCCGCGCCTCGCGCCAGCTCCACCGAGATCTTCGGGGTGCTCGGCCTGCCGAACGTGTACGTCTCGCGCCGCGTGGAGACGCTCCGGCTCGAGACGCGCCACGGCCCCCTGCAGGTGGTCACGCTGCCCTGGATCACCCGCAGCGCCCTGCTCTCGCATGAGGACCACCGCCAACGGACCTTGCGCGAGCTGAACGAGGTGCTGGTCACGCGCATCGAACAGATGCTGGGCGACCAGGCCGCGCGGCTAGAGCCCGACCTGCCCGCCGTGCTGCTCGGCCACTGCCACGTGTTCGGGGCCGAGGTAGGGGCCGAGCGCTGGCTGGCAGTGGGCGAGGATCCGATGGTGAGTCCGGGCGCGCTCCGCCACCCGAACTTCGACTACGTCGCCCTCGGCCACATCCATCGCCACCAGCAGATCGCCGGCGAGCCGCTCATCGCCTACTCGGGCAGCATCAACCGCGTCGACTTCAGCGAGGAGCGGGAGGCCAAGGGCTTCTGCCTCGTCGAGATCGCGCCTGGCCGCGCCGAGCTGGAGTTCGTCGCGGTGCGGGCGCGCCCCTTCGTGACGGTAGAGCTCACCCCGGACGACGACAACCCGACCGAGGCGGTGCTGCGCGCGCTGCGCCGGCGTGAGCACCGCCTGCGCGATGCGGTGGTGCGGCTGATCCTCACCCTCACCCCGGAGCAGGCAGCGCGGCTGGACGAGACGGCCATCCGCCGCGCCCTGGCCGGCGCTTTCTACGTCGCGCCGATCCAGCGTCGCGTCGAGCACCAGCGCCGCGCCCGCCTGCCCGGCCTCCTCAGCGGGCCGCTGACCCCGCTCGACGCGCTGCGGCGCTACTTCGAGGCGACCGGCGTGCCCCCCGCCCGGCGGGACGTGCTGCTGGAGCACGCCGAGCGCCTGCTGCAGGGCTCGACCCCATCTGACGAGGACTGACCGCGCGATGGCCAGGCGCGCCAGGAGGAACCACTAGCAATGATCCCGATCTCCCTACGCCTGCGCAACTTCATGTGCTACACCGAGGTGCACGAGCCGCTGCACTTCGATGGCATCCGGGTGGCCTGCATCTCGGGCGCGAACGGCCACGGCAAGTCGGCGCTGTTCGATGCCATCACCTGGGCGCTGTGGGGGCAGTGCCGCGCGCGGAGCGACGACGAGCTGATCCACACCGGCCGGAGCGAGGCGGAGGTCGAGTTCGAGTTCCAGCTCGGTGACGGCCGCTACCGGGTGCTGCGGAAGCGGAGCAAGCTCGGCCGCGGCCAGACGACCCTCGAGCTGCACGCCGTCCACGGCAACGGCCTGCGCCCCCTCACCGGCCACAGCGTGCGCGATACCCAGCGGCGCATCATCGAGCTGCTGCGGATGAACTACGAGACGTTCATCAACTCCTCCTTCCTCCTCCAGGGGCGCGCGGATGAATTCACGATCAAGCCACCCGGCGAGCGCAAGCGCATCCTGGCCGAGATCCTGGAGCTAGGGCGCTACGACGAGCTGGAGGATCGCGCGCGCGAGGCGATGAAGGCGCGCGACGAGGCAGCCCGCGACTTACAGCGCCAGATCGAGGAGATCGAACTGGAGCTGCGCCAACAGCCGGAGTACGAGGCGGAGCGCGCACGACTCGAGCAAGCGCGCGCGGAGATCGAGCGGGACCTCGCGTGTGCTCAACGGGCGCTGCAGGTGCTCCAGGAGCGCCAGGCGCAGGAGGCCCGCGTGCGGGCCGAGCTCGCGCGGCTGGAGCAGCGCCTGGCCGATGGCCGGCGCCAGCTCGCCGCAGTGGAGCAGCGGGTAGCGGAGCACCGCGAGCGCCTTCGGCACTTCACGGCGGTGCTGGCCGACGCTGCAGCCATCGACGCCGGCTACGCGCGGCTGGTAGCCGTGCGAGAGGAGGCCGCCCGCATGGCGGAGAAGGCGCCGCAGGCGCTGGCGCTCGAGCAGGAGCGCGCCGCCTGCCAACAGGAGATCGAGCGCGCGCGGGGGGGCCTGCTTGCAAAGCTCGAGGAGCTGGACGGGCGCCTACGCCGGCTGGCGCAGGACGCGGCGCGGCGCCCGCAGCTCGCGGCCGAGCTGGCCCGCGCCGAGGAGGCCGTCGCCCGTCTGGAGGCCCTCCAGGCCGAGCGCGCCCATTACGAGCGCGTCTTAGCCGAGGCCCAGGGCGAGGCGCGCGCGCTGGCCGAGACTAACGAGCGGCTGCGCGCCCAGTTCCGCGAGCTGCGCCAGCACCGCCGTGTGCTGGCCGAGGCCGATCAGTGCCCCTACTGCCTCACGCCGCTGGACGCGACCAGCCGGGCGCAGGTCATAGCGCGCTGCGAGCACAAACACGCTGAGCTGGAAGCCCAGGGCAAGGCGAACAACGCGCGGCTGGCCGAGCTCCAGACGACCATCGCCCAGGCGCAGGCGCAGCTAGAGGCGCTGAGGCGCGAGGCGCAGACGCTGGAATGGGCGCCGGCGCGGGTGGGCGGCCTGCGCCAGAAGCTGCTGCAAGCGGAGCAGGCGGCGGAGGAGCAGGCAGCGTGCCAGGCCGAGCGAGCGGCGACGGCGGCGGCGCTGGAGGCCGGCGACTACGCCTCAGCAGCTCAAGCGGCCCTCCAGCAGGTGAACGCCCGGCTCGCAGCCCTGGCCTACGATCCGGCGGCGCATGCGGCGCTCCGCCAGGAGCTAGCCACCCTCGAGGGGTGGGAGGCGCGCTACCGCGAGCTGGAGCGCGCGCGCGAGGCGCTCCCGCGGGAGCAGGCGCTCCTCACGGCGGCCGAGGCCGACGCCGCCGGCTGGCGCGCCCGCCTCACCGAGGACGAGCAGCGCGCGGCCGAGCTGCGGGCCGAACTCCGCGCGCCAGACCAGCTCGAGCAGGAGCTCCGCGCGGCGGAAGAGGAGGTGCGCCGGCTGGAGGACGCGCTGCGCGCCTGCGACCAGCAGCTCGGCGCCGTCCGGCAGATCCTCGCCTGCTTGCAGTTCCGTCTGGAAGAGC
>Ga0070739_10000237_pt1 | contig 115426 bp, 109 predicted proteins | sample Coa_R1_7_FD_66445 | JGI IMG/M metagenome (GOLD analysis project Ga0070739, IMG submission 66445) | Surface soil microbial communities from Centralia Pennsylvania, which are recovering from an underground coalmine fire - Coalmine... | ecosystem: Environmental > Terrestrial > Soil >...
ACAACACCCGACGACCACACGGCTCCCTCAGCCACAAACCCCCGGCAGCTCGCCTCAACGAGCTGAACAACCTAGTCGGGTCCTACAGCTAGGCGCCCGCCGGCCGCCGCGCCGCCGCCTGCGCCAGCGGGCCCACCCCCGGCTCGGCCTGCGGCACGTGCTGGTCGGCGTGATAGCTGCTTCGCACCAGCGGCCCCGCCGCCACGTGCTCGAACCCCATCGCGTACGCCTCGCGCTCCAGCGCCCGGAACTCGTCCGGGTGCCAGTAGCGGACGATCGGCAGGTGGTTCTCGGTCGGCCGCAGGTACTGCCCGATCGTGAGCACCTGGACGTGGTTGGCGCGCAGCGTGCCCAGCGCGTCCACCATCTCCTCAAAGCTCTCGCCCAGCCCGACCATCAGCCCGGACTTCGTGACCACCTCGTCGCCCGCCATCTCCTTGGCGTTTCGCAGCACGCGGCAGGAGCGCTGGAACGTCGAGCCCCGGCGCGCCAGCGGGTAGAGGCGCGGCACCACCTCCACGTTGTGGTTGAACACGTCGGGCCGCTCGGCGATCACCCGCGCCAGCGGCATCTCCTCGCCGCGGAAGTCGGGCGTGAGCACCTCGACTCGGCAGCGCGGCGCCTGGCGGCGGATCTGCCGGATCACCCCGACGAAAGCGGACGCGCCGTAGTCGGGCAGATCGTCGCGGTCCACGCTGGTGATGACCGCGTGGCGCAGGCCCATGCGCGCCACCGACCGCGCCACCCGCGCCGGCTCGAGCGGATCGTTCCAGGTCGGCTTGCCCGTCTTGACGTTGCAGAAGCCGCAGCGGCGCGTGCAGGTGTCGCCGAGGATCATGAACGTGGCGGTCCCGCGCTGCCAGCACTCGCCGATGTTGGGGCAGGCGGCCTCCTGGCAGACCGTGTGCAAGCGCTCAGAGTCGATCAGCGCCCTGAGCTCGCGGTAGCGCGGCCCGCCCGGCGCCGGCACCCGGAACCACGGCGGCTTGCGCGCGCGGTGGGGCTGGACCTCGCCACCGAGCACCTCCACCACGTTGGCGATCCCGCCGGGATTCGCCCGGGAGCGGGTTGCGTGGGGCCTCTGGCTCACGCTTGAGAGGCTACTCCGAGCCGCCGGACGGCCCCTCAGGTCGGCGAGGGCACCGGCTCCCCGGCGCCCGCCAGCAGCCGCGGCAGGCTGACAAGCCGCTGGCGGTGGCCGAGCTCCTGCGCCACCGCGTGCGCCGCCCGGCGCCGGAAGCAGCGCATCTGCCCCGCCCCCCGGCCGGTCTCGGCGATCAGCGAGGTCATCCGCACCCCCTCCAGCCCGCAGGGCACGATCCACCGAAACGGCTGCAGGTCGTTCTCGACGTTCACCGCGAAGCCGTGGGTGCTCACACCGCGCTGGACGTGCACGCCGATCGAGGCGATCTTGCGCTCCTGCACCCACACGCCGGTGAAGTCGGGGCCGTCCTGGGGCCGGGCGCGCGCGGCCACGCCCTCCTCGGAGAGCGCGCGCACCAGCGCGCGCTCAAGCGTGCGGACGTAGGCCAGGACGTCCTGGACCCGGACGATCGGGTAGCCGACGAGCTGCCCGGGCCCGTGGTAGGTGACCTTGCCGCCGCGGTCGGTGTCGACGATGTCGATCCCCTGGGCCCGGTACCACTCCTCGCCCATCGGCAGCTCGCCCGGCGCCGAGCGCCGACCGCGCGTGTAGACGGGCGGGTGCTCGAGGGTGAGGAGCACGTCGGGCAGCGCGTCCTGCTGGCGGGCGGCGCGGAGGCGCTCCTGCAGCGCGAGCGCCTCGCGGTACTCGAGCGTGCCGAGGTGGCACACCCAGAGCTCGGGCCGTCGAGTCACGATCCCGATGCTACGACGCCCTCGAGGTGCCGCTTGACGCTCGCCAAAAACTGCGCGGAGAGCGCTCCGTCGAGCGCGCGGTGATCCCAGCTCAGGCCGAGGATCGTGACCGGGCGGATCGCGATCGAGTCGCTGCCGTCGGCGTCGGTCACCACCACCGGCCGCTTGACCACCGCCTCGAAGTCGAGGATCCCGACCTGCGGCTGGTTGATGATCGGCGTGGCCATGATCGAGCCGTACTGGCCCGGGTTGGTGATCGTGAACGTGCCGTCGCGCACCTCGTCGGGCGTCAGCTGCCTGGCCCGCGCGCGCGTGGCCAGATCCCTGATCCGCGCCGCGAGCCCCTCCACCGAGAGCTCGTGGGCGTCGTGGATCACCGGGACGATCAGCCCGTCATCGCCCAGCGAGACCGCGATCCCCAGGTTCACCCCCGGGTGCTGGGTGTACCTCTCGCCCTCGAGCCACGCGTTCAGCGAGGGGTGCTCGCGCAGCGCGTCGATCGTCGCCCGCGCCACGAACGCGAGCGCGGTGACGCCGAGGCGCCTGCGCGCCGCCTCCACCCGCGACATGTCGACCTCGATCCACGTGGTGCACGTCGCCGAGGTCTCGAGCGAGCGCTTCATGTGCTCGCCGATCTGCCGCCGCATGCGCGAGAGCTGCCCGGAGCCCACGGCGGGCGCCGGCTCGGGGCGGTACGGGCTCTCGATGTGCAGCGGCGCCTCCGCCGCCTCGCGCCCGCCGCCCCCCTCCAGGAACGCCAGCACGTCCTGCTTGCGCACCCGCCCGCCGCGGCCCGTCCCCGGCACCTGGCTCAGGTCGACGCCGTGCTCGGCGGCGATCCGCTGCACGACAGGCGAGTAGCGGCGGTTGCCGTTGGCCTGCCGGGCGCGCGCGCCGTTGGGTCCGGGCAGCGCCTCCACGGGTGGCTCCGCAGCCGTCGCCGGTGCCGGGGCGTCCGCCGGTTTGGCCGCCGCCGCGCCGGCGCCGGTCGCGATCCGCGCCAGCACCGTCCCCACTTCGACCGTCGTCTCGACCGGCACCAGGATCTCGCTCACCACGCCGCTCACCGGCGCGGGGACCTCCGTGTCGATCTTGTCGGTGGAGATCTCGCAGATCGTCTCGTCGGCGGCGATCGGGTCGCCCACCGCGACCCGCCAGGCGACGACCGTCCCCTCGGCGACCGACACCCCCATCTGGGGCATGGTGACGTCGACGACCGTCTCAGTAGGCGAGGAGCTCACGGCACGCCTCCCTCACTCGGTCGACCGACGGCAGCACCGCCTGCTCCAGCGGCGGCGAGAAGGGGATCGGGACGTCGGGGGTGGCCACCCTGACCACCGGCCCGTCCAGCGACTCGAAGCCGTGCTGCGCGATCACCGCCGCCACCTGCGCGCCGGCGGCGCAGGTGGCGTTCGCCTCGTCGACGATCACCACCTTGGAGCAGCGCTCCACCGAGTCGAGGATCGCCGCCTCGTCGAGCGGGACGAGCGAGCGCAGGTCGAGCACCTCGACCGCGGCGCCGTCGAGGTCCGCCGTGGCCTCCAGGGCCACCTCCACCATCGCGCCGTAGGCGATGACCACGAGGTCGCGGCCGGGCCGCGCCACGCGGGCGGTGAACGGCGTCTCGTACACGCCGTCGGGCACCTCGCCCTTCACCCGCCGGTAGAGGTGCTTGTGCTCCATGAAGCACACCGGGTTGGGGTCGTGGATGGCGGAGTGCAGCAGCCCCTTGGCGTCGTGCGCGGTGCTGGGCGCCACCACCTTGATGCCGGGCGCGTGCATGAACCACGCCTCGGGGTTCTGGGAGTGGAAGGGGCCGCCCGAGAAGCCGCCCCCGGAGGGCAGGCGGACGGTGATCGGGACCGCCAGCCCCTGGCGGTAGTGCATCTTGCCCGCCACGTTGACGAGCTGGTCGAACCCGCAGGAGATGAAGTCGGAGAACTGCATCTCGCACACCGGCCGCAGGCCCACGACGGCCGCGCCGACGGCGGTGCCGATGATCGCCGACTCGGCCAGCGGCGTGTCCATCACGCGGTCGGGCCCGAACTCCTCGATGAACCCGTCGGTGACCTTGAACGCTCCGCCGAACACGCCGATGTCCTCGCCCATCACGATCACGCGCTCGTCGGCGCGCAGCTCGTCGCGCAGCGCCGAGGAGATCGCCTGCAGGTAGGTCATGGTCGCCATCAGGCCTCACCCCCCGGCTCCTGCGCGAACCCGCTCCACGGCGCCCGCCCGTCGCCCAGCGGCTCGGCCTCGCCCTCGCAGAAGACCCCCGAGGCGGCGTCGGCCGGGTCGGGCATCGGCGCGGCCAGCGCCTCCTCGGTGGCGGCGTCGATCTCCGCCGCCACCGCGGCCCTGACCGCCTCCACGTCGACCCCCAGCTCCGAGAGCCGCGCCGACTGGCGGTCGATCGGGTCGCGCTTGCGCCACTCCTCCACCTGCTCCTTGGGCACGTACTTCATGTCGTCGTGGGCGGCGTGGCCGTGCATGCGCATCGTCACCGCCTCGATCAGCGTCGGCCCCTCGCCGGCCAGCGCGCGCTGGCGGGCGGCGCGGGTGGCCTCGAACACCGCCTCCACGTCGTTGCCGTCCACCGTGACCCCGGCGAACCCGTAGGCCGCCGCCCGCTGGACCGGATCGACCGCGAACTGCTTGTCCAGCGGGGTGGAGTACGCGTACTGGTTGTTCTCCAGCACGAAGATCACGGGCAGCCGCTGCACCCCGGCCCAGTTCATCGCCTCGTGGAAGTCGCCCCGCGAGGTCGAGCCGTCGCCGAACCAGGTGATCGCGCAGCGGGCCTCGCCGCGCAGCTTGAAGGCCATCGCCATCCCGGTCGCCACCAGCATCATGTCGGGCAGCATCGAGACCATCCCGACGCACCCCAGCCGCCAGTCGCCGAAGTGCACGTTGCCGTCGCGCCCGCGCGTCACGCCCGTCTCGCGGCCCAGGTACTGGCCGAGCACCCGCGCGGGGGTGACGCCGCGGATCAGGTGCGCGGCCAGGTCGCGATGCAGGATGCACAGGCGGTCGCGCGGGCCCATCGCGAACGCGGCCCCCGCCGAGACCGCCTCCTGGCCGTAGCCGTCGTAGAACGAGCCCGGCACCTTGCCCTGCCGGTAGAGCGTCATCGCCCGCTCCTCGAGCCCCCGCATCAGGAGCATCGCGCGCAGCAGCTCCACGCGGTCCTCCGGCTGGAGGTGGGCGGAGGCCGCCGACGGTCCCCCCGTCGCGGGCTCAGCGATTCTCGTCGCCATCCTCTCTTTTCCCTTCCCTTCTCGCCATCGCGGGATCTCCGCTCGGCGCATCTCGAGGGCCGTGGCGGGATCGCCGCGTCGGGCCCATTTCAGGGTCATTCGAGCTTACTGAAACGGGCGGCGGGCCTGGGCGGGACGGGCGCGCGGGCCTGGGCGGGACGATTACCCTTAGGCCGATGGATGGCGCACGCCTCGCCCGCGCACGGTGGCGGCTGCGCGGCGCCTGGCAGTGGCCCACGTTCGCGGCGATGACGCTCCTCGACGCGCTCGTCGGCCACGCCCTTCCGCCCAGCGGCGACGCCCAGTCGATCGTCGCCGCCGCGCTCGACGGGCTCGTCCTCAACCTGCTCGGCGTCCTGTTCCTCTCGCGTCCGCTCGGCGCGCTGATCCGGCGCGCGCGCCGGGACCTGCCCGCGATCGTCGCCCGCGACTACGCGAGCGCCTGGGTGACCGTCGCGATCGCCGCCGCGATCCTCGCCGTGGGGCTGGCCCACCGCGCCTCGGTCCAGGCCGATCGCCGCGCCATGGAGGAGGCGACGGCGCGCGCCGAGGCGTGGATCGGGGACCATGCCCCCGGCGTGTTCCGGCGCAACGTCCGGACCCTCGACGTGTTCGCGATCCAGCCCGGCAGCCTCTACCGCGCGTGCGTGGCCGGCGCGAGCGCCTCGGACGCCTACTGCGTAGTGGTCGACGTGGAGCGCCCGTTCGCGCGCAGCGTGCGCTTCGCCGGCCACGAGCCCAACGCGCTCTTCTCGCAGGGCGTGGGCTGAGGGCGCGGCGAGGCCTCAGCGCCTGCCCGGCGCGTCGGCTGAGTCGAGCTCGCCGAGCGGCAGGCAGGTCTGGCAGAAGTCGCGGCCGAAGGGCGTCAGCCCGATCGAGCGCTGCACCGTGCGGGCGCGGGAGACGCTGCGGATCGCCTCCAGCACCGCCGGCTGGGCCTCCAGGACCTGATAGGCGACCGGGTCCTCGAGCGGCTCCTTGGAGAACCAGATCAAGCCAAGCCGGTGCAGGTTGTTCAGGTAGGCGGGCACGCGCCCCGGGTCCCGGCAGCCGGCCTCGGAGCCGATCATGTTCAGGCCCTCGGCGATCAGCTGCGAGCCCAGCCCGATGAGCGGCGTGGAGCGAACGTCGACCGCCGGCTGGGCCCCCTCGGCATACAGCAGGCGCAGGATGCGCGCCTCGTCGGGCGCCAGCTCCTCGAGGATCCGCGCGTACGCGGGGTGGCCGCGGTGCTCGACGCGCACGTCCGCGGACTGGCGCAGCAGCTCGGCGCCCTGCGCCCGCAGCGCCTCGACCTCGGGCGCCGCGCCGTTGGCCGCGGCGGCGCCGGTCCGCCCGCCGGCGGGCATCAGCTCGCGCACGCGCTCGTCGAGGTCGCGCACCCCGAGCGCCTCGCGGGCGTAGCCGCGGACGCCGTCGGCCACCTCGTGCGCCAGCTCGGCCGCCGCCTGGGGGTCGACGGCCGCCCGGGCCAGGCGCACGGAGGCCCCCACGCCCCACGCCGCGCCCCTCAGCCACGCGCCGGCCGCGAGCCGGGCCAGCCCGACGAGCGACGGCTGGCTGTCGCGCTCGCCGCTCATCCGAAGATCGCCAGGTGGATCAGCCCGCCCGCCAGCCCGAGCACGGCGCCGTGCAGGAGCAGCAGCCACTCGTCCTCCCGCGTGGCGGTCCGCAGCATCTCGGCGAAGTCCTGGGGCGCCATCTCGCGCATCCGCTCGGCGATCAGCCTACGCATCGTGGCGCTCTGGGCGCGGCTGAACTCGGGGTCCGAGAGCGGCACCATCATCTGCTCGATCGGCTCGCTGGCGAACGAGCGCCGGATCGCGTCGTACTCGCGCGCCCCCACCGCGACCCGGACCGCCGGCCGCAGCGGCCCGGCGGCGCGGTCGATGGCGGGGCGCAGGGCCGCCTCGATCAGCGCCCTCGTGCGGTCCGAGCGGGGACCGTGCAGGAGCTCCCGGCCGAACTCCGCCACCGTGAGGATCTCCTGCGCGACGATGCTCGCGTAGACGTCGGCCACCTCGCGCTGGCGGCGGACGAACAGCCCCTGCCAGCGCAGCGGGCCGAGCCGCCGCGGCTCCGGCGGCTCGTAGATCATCCACAGCGCGACCCAGTTGGTCACGTAGCCGATGAGCACGCCGAGGATCGGCAGCAGCCACCAGAGGGTCACGAAGTGCGTGAGCGCGGCGACGGGGATCCCGAGCAAGAAGCCGAAGACGAAGCCGAAGTTCTGGATGAACCACAGCTCGCGGCGCCCCATCTCCAGGAACACGCGGTTGGCCAGCTCGGGGTCGAAGCGCTTGATCACCATCAGCTTGACGTCGAGCAGCTGGTCGATGTGCTCGCCGATCTGGCGGGTGAGCGAGCGGACGATCTCGGGGAGCTGCTGCTGGACGCGCTGGACGAGCAGCCCCCTGAGCTGGGGCGGCAGGTTGTCCCACAGCTGCGGGTGCTCGCGGCGCATGATCCGCGCCACCAGCTCCGGGATCTCCTGGCGGGTGGAGATCACGATCTGCTCGGCGATCTTCTCGGGGTCGAGCTGGCGGAAGAACTCCTTCGGGGTGCCGAGCTTGGCGATCCCGCTGTCGACGGCCAGGCTGCCCATCTTCGCCGCCCGCGAGGGCACGATCCCCTGCCAGCCGATCCCCCCGATCATGATCCCCGGGATCTGGCGCAGCCGGTAGGGGAGAAGGCGCGCCAGCGAGTGCAGCCAGCGCGCGCGCACGCCCCGGAAGCGCACCGGGTAGAAGAGCATCAGCACGCCGGTCCAGTTGGTCGTGTAGCCGATCACCGCGGTCACCAACGGGACCGTGATGAGGGCGAGGACGCCGGTGCTGCTCATGGGAGACGAACGCTCGGGCGGCGGGTAGGCTTGCGCTCCCGTGGCCTACGTAGCCCTGATCACCGGCGCCTCGAGCGGGATCGGCGAGGCCACCGCTCGCCGGCTGGCCCGCGGAGTGGACGGCGGTGAGGTCTCGCTCGTCCTGCTCGCGCGGCGGGAGGAGCGGCTGCGGGCGCTGGCGCGCGAGCTCGGCGGCGCCACCGTGCTCGCCCTCGACGTGACCGCGCCCGACGCGCCGGCGCGTTTGCGCGACGCGCTCGAGCGCGAGCACGGCGGGCAGCTCCACCTGCTCGTCAACAACGCCGGCGCCGCCTGGAGGGGGGCGTTCGCCGAGATCGGGTGGGAGGGCGTCGAGCGCCACATGAAGCTGAACTTCGAGGCGCCGGCGCGGCTCACCGAGGCGCTGCTGCCGCTCCTGCGCGCCACCGCGGCGCGCGAGGGACCCGGCGGCCGCCGGGTCGCGATCGTCAACGTGGCCAGCACCGCGGCCCGGGTCTCGCGCCCCAACTCGGGCGCCTACTCGGCGAGCAAGTTCGCGCTGGCCGCCTGGAGCGACGCGCTGCACGCCGAGGAGGCCCCGCGTGGCGTGCACGTCGGGCTGGTGCTGCCCGGGTTCGTCCGCACCGAGGGCTTTCCCGCGCGCGAGCTCCCGCGCTGGATCGTCTCCCGGCCCGAGCGGGTGGCCGAGGCGATCGTGGCGGCGGGTCCCGGGGGCCGGCCGGAGCGCTACGTGCCGCGGCCCTACTGGCTGGCGGCGGCCCTGCGCGTGATGGCCCCGGCGCTGGTGCGCCGGGCGACCCGGTCGGGCGCGCTGACGACGGCGACCGCGGCCTCTCAGGCGGGCGTCACCGCCCCGGCCGCGCGCGCCGAGGGCTCGGGCGCGCGTTCGGCGACCGACTGACTGGTCAATCGGGCGCGTCAGGGGCGGGCCTTCGCGGGTAGCCTACGCCGCTGTAAACAAGTCCAGGAGCCGTCCCGATGCCCAACCTGCCCCGCCGCGTCGCCGTCCTCGGCGGCGTTCGGATCCCCTTCGCCCGCCAGAACGGCCCCTACGCGCAGGCCTCCAACCAGGACATGTTCACCGCCGCCCTGGACGGCCTGGTCGACCGCTTCGGGCTCGAGGGCCAGGTCATCGGGGAGGTGGCCGCGGGCGGCGTCCTCAAGCACTCGCGGGACTTCCAGCTCACGCGCGAGTGCGTGCTCGGATCCAAGCTCTCGCCCCACACCCCGGCCTACGACGTCCAGCAGGCCTGCGGCACGAGCCTGGAGACGACGATCCTGGTGGGCAACAAGATCGCGCTCGGGCAGATCGAGTCGGGGATCGCGGGCGGCTTCGACACGACCTCCGACGCGCCGATCGCGATCAACGAGGACCTTCGCAACGTGCTGCTGGAGCTCAGCCGCGCCCGGTCCAACGCCGACCGGCTCCGCGCCCTGGCGAGGATCCGCCCGCAGCACATCATCCCCCAGATCCCTCGCAACGCCGAGCCCCGCACCGGCCTCTCGATGGGCGAGCATCAGGCGATCACCACCCAGGAGTGGGGCATCACGCGCGAGGAGCAGGACGAGCTCGCGCTCGAGAGCCATCGCCGGCTGGCCGCCGCCTACGACACCGGGTTCCTGGACGACCTGGTGGTCCCGTTCCTCGGCCTGCAGCGAGACCAGAACCTCCGCCCCGACACCAGCATGGAGAAGCTCGCCAAGCTCCGCCCGGTGTTCGGCGGCGAGCACGGGACGATGACCGCCGGCAACTCCACGCCGCTCACCGACGGCGCCTCGACCGTTCTTCTGGCCAGCGAGGCGTGGGCGCGGGAGCGCGGCATCCCCGTGCAGGCCTACCTGGTCGACGCCGAGACGGCGGCGGTCGACCACGTACACGCGCGCGAGGGGCTGCTGATGGCCCCCACCTACGCCGTCCCGCGGCTGCTGGCGCGCCACGGCCTGGCGCTGCAGGACTTCGACTTCTACGAGATCCACGAGGCGTTCGCCTCGCAGGTGCTGTGCACGCTGCGGGCGTGGGAGGACCCCGTCTACTGCAAGGAGCGCCTCGGGCTCGAGCAGCCGCTGGGCGCCATCGACCGCGCCAAGCTCAACGTCCGCGGCGGCTCGCTGGCGGCCGGCCACCCGTTCGGCGCGACCGGCGCCAAGATCGTCGCCGTGCTCGCCAAGCTCCTGCACGAGCAGCGCGACGGCGCGCCCGCCCGCGGCCTGATCTCGATCTGCGCCGCCGGCGGGCTGGGAGTGACCGCGATCATGGAGGGTGCCGCCAATGGCTGATCGATACCAGCAGCTGATCAACACCCCGATCGGGCGGATCGCCGCCCGGCAGATCGGGCTCCCCGCGCCGGTTCCGCTCGAGCGCCACCGGCCCGGCCGCCCGGTGATCGACGGGCCGGTGCTGCTCGGCGCCGCCGCCGGCTCGCGACTGGCGGGCGCGGTGGCGAGGGTGCTGGCGGCGGTCGGGGCGCAGGTGCACACGCCGATCGGCGAGGAGGTCAGGCGGGCGGCCGCCGACGCCGACCTTCAGGCCGGGATCTTCAACCCCGAGGTGGCGGCGCAGGAGGAGACCTTCAAGGCGCTCGTCTTCGACGCCTCGGGGATCGGCGACAGCGCGGCGCTCAGGGAGGCGTGGGCGTTCTTTCACCCCACGATCAGGCGGGTGCGGCGCTCGGGCCGCGTGATCGTGCTCGGCACCCCGCCCGAGGAGTGCAATGAGCCGGCCGAGGCGATCGCCCAGCGGGCGCTCGAGGGCCTCGTGCGCTCGATCGGCAAGGAGGTGCGCCGGGGGGCGACCGCGCAGCTGGTCTACGCGGCACCGGGGGCCGAGGGGGCGATCGAGTCCACCCTGCGCTTCCTGCTCTCGCCCCGGTCGGCCTACGTGTCCGGCCAGGTTGTGCGCATCGGCCGGGCGCAGAGGATCCCCGAGCTCGACTGGGAGCGGCCGCTGCAGGGCGCGACCGCCCTGGTGACGGGGGCCGCGCGGGGCATCGGCGCGGCGATCGCCGAGGTGCTGGCGCGCGACGGCGCCCACGTGGTGGGGGTGGACGTGCCGGCGCAGGCCGACGATCTGGCGGCGGTGACGCGGCGTCTGGGCGGCGGCGCGCTCACCCTGGACATCACCGACGAGGACGCCCCGGCCGCGATCGCCTCCCACCTGCTCGAGCAGCGCGGCGGGGTGGACGTGGTCGTCCACAACGCCGGGATCACCCGCGACAAGACGCTCGGGCGGATGGACGAGCGGCTCTGGCAGCAGGTGATCGAGATCAACCTGATCGCGCCGCAGCGGATCGACCGGGAGCTGTTCGCGCGCGAGGTGGTGCGGGAGAACGGGCGGATCGTGTGCGTGTCCTCGATCAGCGGGATCGCCGGCAACGCCGGCCAGACCAACTACGCCACCTCCAAGGCGGGCGTGATCGGGATCGTGCAGGCGTGGGCGGGGCGGCTCGGCACGCCCGGCGTGACGATCAACGCGGTGGCGCCCGGCTTCATCGAGACGCGCATGACCGCGGCGATGCCGATCGCCACGCGGGAGGCGGGACGGCGCATGAACAGCCTCGCCCAGGGCGGGCTGCCGGTGGACGTGGCCGAGACGATCGCGTGGTTCGCCAGTCCGGCCTCCGGCGGGGTCGACGGGAACATCGTCCGCGTCTGCGGCCAGAGCCTGATCGGGGCCTGAGCGGTGTCCGGCGAGCGCATCCTCACCAGGCCGCCCGGGATGCTGCCCCTGTTCGCCCGCGCCGGGGCGGCGATGATCCCCGGCGCCTCGAAGCTGCCCCTGATCGGCGGCGGGCGGCGGGGTGAGCAGGTTCCCGACACCACGCTGGTGCTGGAGGAGGTCGGCGTCGACCGCCAGCGGCTGGCCGCCTACGACCGGGTGTGCGGCTTCCCGCTGCGCGACCAGCTGCCCTGCACCTACCCGCACATGCTGGCCTTCCCGCTGCACCTCCAGCTCATGACCGATCCGGCCTTCCCGTTCCCCGCGCTGGGCCTGGTGCACGTCGCCAACCGGATCGTCCAGCACCGCCGGGTGATGGCGGGCGAGACGCTCTCGCTGCGGGTGCGGGCGACCCCGCTGGAGCCCCATCCCCGCGGCAGGCAGTTCACGCTGCGCTCGGAGGCGCGGGTGGCCGGAGAGCTGGTGTGGGAGGAGGACTCGACGATCCTCAAGCGCGGCGGGGGATCGGGCGAGGCCGCGGGGCGCGAGGCCGCCGAGGGCGAGCCCGCGGGGCGCGAGGCTCCCGAGGGCGAGCCCGCGGGGCGCGAGGCTCCCGAGGGCGAGCCCGCGGGGCGCGAGGCTCCCGAGCCGGGGGGGTCCGCGCGCGGGGCCGGCGAGCTGCCGGTGAGCGCCACCTGGCGGCTGCCGGGCGACCTTGGCCGCCGCTACGCGGCGGTGTCGGGCGACTTCAACCCCATCCACGTCCACCCGCTCAGCGCGCGGCTGTTCGGCTTCCCCACCGCGATCGCCCACGGGATGTGGACCAAGGCGCGCTGCCTGGCCGCGCTCGACCCCCGCCTGCCCGAGCGCTTCACGGTCGAGGCGCGGTTCCGCAAGCCGATCCTCCTGCCGGCCACCGTGCAGTTCGGCGAGCGGGCGCTCGACGGGACGGGGATCGAGTTCTCGGTGCGCGGCGCCGGCAAGGGGACGCCCCACCTGGACGGGCGGGTGGCCTTCTGAGATCAGAGGCTGCGCGGTATCAGCGAGGATGAACTCACGTGCTCGGCGCGCCCACCGGCCGGGCCGGGCGCAGGCGACCGTCCCCAGTGGCCTTCTAGCCTGAGCTCTCGGCGAGCCCGTCGAACATCGCCCGCACGCGGTCGAGCACGGCGGCGGCGGTGAGCAGCTCCTCCTCGCTGAACTCCTCCAGCGCGGCGCGCCACCTGGGCTCGTAGCGGGCGCGGCGCTCGTCGATCAGCGCGCGTCCCCGCTCGGTCAGTGATGTGAGGACGATGCGCTTGTCCGCGGTGGAGCGGGTCCGCTTCACCAAACCGGCCGCCGCCAGCGCATCGAGCATCTCGGCGGCGGTGGCCGGCGAGACGTCGGCCGCCACGGCCAGCTCGCGTGAGGAGAGCGGCTCGCCGAAGTAGAGGCCGAAGAGCAGGCTGTACTGGGCGTAGCTCAGCTCGCCAGGGTGGTGGGCCTCCCGGCCGCGCAGCCGCCGCTGCGCGGCCAGCGCGCCCTTGAAGGCGCGGCCGAAGCTCTCGAGCGCCCTCGCGCGGGGGGAGACGCGGGGGCTCGTGGCCCCGCGCGCGCTCACGCCACCGCGCGCGCTCACGCCACCGCGCGCGCTCACGCCGCTGCGCGCGCTCACGCCGCCGCGCCCGCTCACGCCGCTCCACGCGCTCATGCCGCCGCCGCCTCCAGCGCCGCCTCGTGCGAGGCCGCGGCGCGCTCGACATGCGCGCGGCGCGCCGCGCGCTCGGCGCGCAGCAGGATGAGGCACGGGATGATCGCGATCGCGGTCAGCCCCACCGCGGCCCAGAACGCGGTCCCATAGCCCGAGGCGGCCGCGTCGAGGGTGTGGGCCCCGGCCAGCGCCCGCTGGAGCACGACCGCGAGGATCGCCGTGCCGAGTGAGCCGCCGGTCCGCTGGACCACGTTGAGCTGCGGGCTGGCGTCGGGCAGCTCGGACTTCTCCAGCGCGGCGAAGGCGGCGGTCATGGCGGGCATGAAGGAGAACCCGATTCCCATCCCCCGGACGAGCATCGCGAAGCACAGCCAGACGATCGACGTGTGGGCGCCGATCAGCGCGAACGGGATGGTCGTCACGGCGGTCAGCGTCACCCCGAAGAGCGCCAGCGGGCCGCCGCCCAGCCGGTCGGTGAGCCGGCCGGCCGCCGGCATCATCAACGCCATCCCGAGTCCCTGCGGCGCGGTCAGCAGGCCGGTGTCGACGACGCTCTCGTGGCGGATGCCCTGCCAGTAGAGCGGCAGCAGGATCATCCCCCCGAACATCGCCGCGCCGAGGAAGAAGGTGGCGGCCGAGGCGGTGGAGAAGGTGGGGCGCTTGTACAGGCGCAGGTTGAGCAGCGGGTTGGCCACCCGGAGGGCGTGGACGATGAAGACGCCGATCAGCGCCAGGCCGGCCAAACAGGGCACGACCACCTTCGCCGAGCTGAAGCCGCCCGTGGTCCCGACCTCGGCCAGCCCGTAGGTGAGCAGGGGCAGCCCGACCGCCATGTAGGCCAGCCCGCGATAGTCCAGCGGCCGCGGCGACCCCGTCTTGCCGTGCGGGAGGATGCGCAGCGCGGCGATGACCGCGACCACGCCGACCGGCACGTTGACGTAGAAGATCCACCGCCAGGAGATGTTCTGGACGATCAGCCCGCCGATCGTCGGGCCGAGGATCGGGGCGAGCATCATCGGCATCGAGACCACGCTCATCACCCGGCCCATGCGCTGGGGGCCGGCCGCCCCGGCCATCATCATCATGCCCAGCGGCATGATCATGCCGCCCCCCACTCCCTGGAGGACGCGGAAGACCACCAGCTCGGCGGTGCTCGTGGAGAGGCCGCACAGCATCGAGCCGGCGGTGAACAGGATCAGCGAGATGAGGTACATCCGCCGGCTGCCGAACCGCTCGGCCGCCCAGCCGCTGAGCGGGATCACCGCGGCCAGGGCGAGCATGTAGCCGGTGACCACCCACTGGATCTGGCTGATCGTCGCGTGCAGCTCGCGGCTCAGCGTGGCCAGGGCTACGTTTACGATCGTCGTGTCGAGGATCGACATCGCCGAGCCGAGGATCACGACGCCGCTGATCAGCCACACGTGGCGCTCGATGCGGTCGTGGCGCGTCTCGGTGCCGTGGCGCGTCTCGGCGTCGTGGCGCGCGGTGCCGTGGCGCGCCTCGGCGTCCTGGCGCGCGGTGCCGTGGCGCGCCTCGGCGTCCTGGCGTGCCCCGCTCACGACCGCGTGATCCTTCGGACCCAAATCATTCGGTTCCGAACTATATCACGGCTTCGGCTATCGTCAAGCGAACCGTGAGTAGCACATTCGCCGACCTAGGCCTCTCGGCCGAGATCCTCCAGGCCGTCCGCGACGTCGGCTACGAGGAGCCCAGCCCCATCCAGGAGCAGGCGATCCCGCCGCTGCTCGCGGGCAGGGACGTGATCGGGCAGGCCCAGACCGGCTCGGGAAAGACGGCCGCCTTCGGGCTGCCCATGATCCAGTACGTCGACCCCACCCAGGACGAGCTGCAGGCGCTCGTGCTGACGCCCACGCGCGAGCTCTGCATCCAGGTCACCCAGGCGCTGCGCGCCTACAGCGCGCGCCGGGGCGTCGACGTGGTTGCGGTGTTCGGCGGGGCGCCGATCCGCTCGCAGCAGTCCCAGCTGCGCGCGGGCGGTCACATCGTCGTCGGCACGGTGGGGCGGGTGAAGGACCTGATCTCCCGCCACGTGCTGCTGCTGCACGACTGCCGGTTCGTGGTGCTCGACGAGGCCGACGAGATGCTCGACCTGGGCTTCATCGAGGATGTCGAGCGGATCCTCGGCCTCACCCCCTCCAGCCGCCAGACCGCGCTGTTCAGCGCGACGATCCCGCCCGCCATCCGCCGGCTGGCCGAGAGGTATCTCTACGACCCGGTGACGGTCAGGGTCAAGGCGGCGACGCTGACGGTGGACACCGTCGAGCAGTTCGCCCTCCAGGCGCCGGGGCGCGAGAAGGTCGAGCGGCTGATCGAGGTGCTGGAGGCCGAGCGCCCCGCCCAGGCGATCGTGTTCGTGCGCACCAAGATTCGCTGCGATGAGCTCTACCGACGCCTGTGCGACCGCGGCATGGAGGTCAGGGCCCTGCACGGGGACATGACCCAGGGGGCCCGCGACGGGGTGATGATCGCCTTCAAGGGCGGCCGCACGCCGCTGCTGGTCGCCACCGATGTGGCGGCGCGCGGCCTGGACATCTCGGGCGTCTCGCACGTGATCAACTTCGACGTGCCCACCACCCCGGACGTGTATGTCCACCGGATCGGGCGCACCGCGCGCGTCGGGCGCAGCGGGCGCGCGATCACCCTGTATGAGCCGCGCCAGCGCAAGGAGGTCGAGGCGATCGAGCGCCATGCCGGCGTGGCCCTGGCGCCGTGGGTGAAGGACGCCCACGTGGCCCCCACGCCGGTGAGGGCGCGGCCGCGCCGGCACTCCAAGCCGCACGATGCAACCGCCAACGGCGACGGCCGCCCGCGCGGCGAGGGACCCGCGCGCAAGCTGATCGTCTCCGCGGGCCGCGGCGCGGGCCTCGAGCCCTCGGACATCATCCACGCCATCACCTCGGCGACCGGGCTCGAGGGCGAGGCGGTGCGCAACGTCAGGATGCTCGACCGCTTCGCCTTCGTCGAGGTTCCCGAGCGCGACGCCCAGCGGGTGGTGGAGCTGGTCAGCGGGACCCGCGTCCGCGGCGAGACGCTGATGCTCGAGCCCGCGCGCGGGTAGGGTCAGTCCATGAGCACCGCCAACCTGAACACCAGCCAGGGCACGATCGCGCTCGAGCTCTACGACGAGGACGCGCCCGAGACGGTGGCCAACTTCCGCAAGCTGGCCGCCAGTGGCTTCTACGAGGGCGTGATCTTCCACCGGGTGATCCGCGACTTCATGATCCAGGGCGGCTGTCCGCAGGGCACCGGCACCGGCGGCCCCGGATACACCTTCAAGGACGAGATCAACAGGCACCGGGTCGTCCGCGGCGCGCTGGCGATGGCCAACGCGGGCCCCAACACCAACGGCTCGCAGTTCTTCATCGTCACCGCCGACGCCGCGCCGTGGCTCGACGGCAAGCACACGGTGTTCGGCCGGGTGACCGCCGGCATGGAGACCGTCGACGCGATCGAGGAGCTTCCGACCGACCAGCGTGACCGGCCGCTTGAGCCGCCGGTGATCGAGTCGATCGAGCTCGACCCCGCGTAGCGGGCAGGGAGCGCCGGCGGCCCGGCCCAGGGATCCGTCCGCGCGCGTCGAAATACTGGGATTGCCCATGGGCCGCCGGAAGGGAATCGAGCGGATCGAGCGACGGATCGCGCAGCTTCGCGAGCGGGCGGCCGCGCTGCTGGCGCTCGAGGAGGCCGCCGAGGAGCGGCTGGGGGCGCTGCGGGAGCAGGCCCAGCAGCCCGCCGGCCGGATCCGCGCGGCGCGGCGAACCCGCGCCGCCCTGCGCGCCGAGCGGCGGTTGGCGGCGGTGCGCGAGGAGCGCGCCCAGCTCGTCGAGGACGAGGTCCGGGCGATCATGCTCTCGCTGCGCGAGGAGTCCTCGCGCACGCGCGGGCGCCTGGACCGCGAGCTGGAGCGGATGGCGCCGCTCCAGCGCGAGTGGGAGCGCCTGCGGGCGATGTTCGACGCGCTCGAGTCGGCGCTCGAGACGCCCGCTCTCAGCGAGCTGGCGGGCCAGTGGCACGGCGCGCTCCAGATCCCGGACTTCCCGGTGACCGAGGAGCAGGGCTACATCAAGCCGTTTCCCCCGCGCGCGATCCTGTTCTGAGTAGCCTTTCCGCTGGCCCCAACCAGCAGGAGGAGGACTGATGGCGACTACTCAGGAGACCCCGGCGAAAACCAACGGCAGCTCGCAGACGGCGACCATCGCGGTGGAGAACCCGGCTACCGGGAAGGTGATCACGACCGTTCCCCTGCTCGGAGCCGAGCAGGTCTCGGCAATGGCCGCCCGGGCCCGCCAGGCTCAGCCCGGCTGGGAGGCGTTGGGCTTCGAGGGGCGCGGGCGGATCCTGCGCCGGGCCCAGAAGTGGATGGTCGACAACATCGAGCGCGTCATCGAGGTCGTGATGTCGGAGGCGGGCAAGACCTACGAGGACGCCCAGATCGCCGACTACGGCTATACGGTGGCCGCCCTCGGCTTCTGGGCCAAGGAGGCGCCCCGCTACCTCGAGGACGAGCACGTCCCCTCCTGGAACAACCCGGTGGTGGCGGGCAAGCGGCTCATCATCCGCTACGCCCCCGTGGGGCTGGTGGGGGTGATCGGGCCGTGGAACTACCCGATCGCCAACTCCTTCGGGGACTGCATCCCGGCGCTGGCCGCCGGCAACAGCGTGATCCTCAAGCCGAGCGAGGTCACGCCGCTCAGCTCGCTGCTGATGGAGGAGATGATGCGCGAGTGCGGCCTGCCCGAGGGGGTCTTCCAGGTCGCCACCGGCGACGGGACGACGGGCGCCGCCCTGATCGAGCACGTCGACTGCGTGATGTTCACCGGCTCCAACCGCAGCGGCGCGAAGGTCTACGCCGAGGCGGCCGCGCGGATGATCCCGTGCTACCTCGAGCTCGGCGGCAAGGACCCGATGATCGTGCTCGCCGACGCCAACCTCGATCGGGCCGCCAACGCCGCCGCCTTCTACTCGATGAACAACGGCGGCCAGGTGTGCATCTCGGTCGAGCGCGTGTACGTCGAGGAGCCCGTCTACGACGAGTTCGTCCGCAAGGTCACCGACAACGTCCGCAAGCTCCGTCAGGGCGAGCCGGGCGAAGCGGGCACGGTGGACGTCGGCGCCGTGACGTTCCCGCCCCAGCTCGACATCGTGGACGAGCACGTCCGCGAGGCGGTGGACAAGGGGGCGAAGGTCCTGGTGGGCGGCCATCCCCGACCGGGCGCCGGCCGCTTCTACGAGCCGACCGTGCTGGTCGACGTCGACCACTCGATGAAGATCATGCGCGAGGAGACCTTCGGCCCGACCCTGCCGATCATGAAGGTGCGCGACGCCGAGGAGGCGCTGCGCCTGGCCAACGACTCGGCGTACGGGCTGCAGGCGTCGGTGTGGACGCGCGACGTGGAGAAGGGGGAGGCCCTGGCCCGGCGGATCGAGGCCGGCGTGGTGACGGTCAACGATGCCCAGGTCAACTACACGGCGCTCAACCTCCCGATGGGGGGTTGGAAGTCATCCGGCCTGGGGACGCGCCACGGCGCCGCCGGGATCCGCAAGTACACGAAGGTCCAGTCGCTGCTGGTGACCAAGGTCGCGCCCAAGAGGGACATCCACATGTTCCCCTACACCCGGTTCCGCACCCGGATGCTCCAGCGCCTGCTGCGCTTCCTGTACGGGCGGGGAAAGCGGGACTGAGGGCGGGGCGGGGCGCGGCCGCTGTCTGTCGGGGGGGCGCCACCGCGCCCTGTCCGGGAGGCGCGCCGGCCTGTTCGAGGGGGCGGCGGCCGCTGCCCGAGGGGGGCCGCGGCGGCCGATGTCCGAGGGGGCCGCGGCGGCCGATGTCCGCTGTCCTGGGCAGCCCCACCAACCAGCATTTTCGTGAAAAAGGGGGCATCTGGCCTGTTGCCCCCTGAAGGCTGGACTGCAGCCGACGAAGCCATCAATGCGCCTCCGGCTGACGTGATACGCCAGTACGTTCATGGGATGTCGATGACCCACTGCACCGGTTGCAATGCCCTCGTGCCCGATATCACGGGCCCTGTGCACAAGTACGTTCCAAGCGCCCCAGGTTGCTGGAAGGTGTTCGGCGAAGTCCAGGCGGACGAAGCCCTCCGCTTCGGCTATCCGGCGGAGCATCGCCTGGTCGTCGACGCCTATATGGCTCAGCACCCTGGAGGCGGGCACGACAGACGCGACCGGCAATCGGTGTTCGTGCATCTGGTGGCTCTGTGCGCTCTCCTCGAACGTTCTGCACCGCCCGCAACGGTCGCACGCTGGCTCGGCAGGGCCGTTCGCGGTCGGCAGGATTTCCCCGTACTCCGCCGCCCGGTGGACCCTGGGCCTGCCACCGTGCTCCAGATGGTCGGCGCGGTCGACCTGGATGACTACGGCATGCGAGCCCGACAGTGGGCGACATCAGTCTGGGCCTCATGGGTCGAGCACCACGACCTCATCCGCGTAGCGCTGGACGACATCCAGAACTCTTCGCAGACGGCCACGCACTAGCTGACCATCCACGTTCGGGACCGGGGCAACAGTCCAGATACCCCATTTCGTGAAAAAGCGAAGCGCGGTTCTCGCCACTTGCCGCGCCGTGCCGGCTATAGCCGGCAGAACGTGAAACGCGCCCCCCCGCGGGAGGGTGCTTTTTCACGTTTTGCCGGTTCGGAGGGGGCGGCGCGCCGCCGGACCGCCGGGGCGGGGCGCGCCGCCGCCCTGCCCGAGCAGGGGTGCGCCGCCTGACCGCGCTCAGTCGCGTGCACAGGCGGGCATCCCGAGCGCCCGCCAGGCCCCGTCGGCGCGGCGCTCGAGCGGGGCGAGCCGGCGCTCGAGCGCGCCGAAGACGTCGCTGGCCGCCCCGCCCGCCCGCAGCGACGCCACCGCGCCGCGCAGCGTGCTCAGCTCCGCCCGCACGGAGGCGATCGCGCCGCGGTAGAGAGACCGGGTCCCCGCGGGCGCGGAGAGGCGCGCCAGCTGCCGCACCTCGGGCTCCAGCGTCCGGATCCCGGCCACCAGGAAGGCTCCCGCCCGCGCGGGGGACCGGGGCGCGCGGATCGCGGCGGCGCGGCGCTCGGACACCGTGCAGATGGCGCCGGCGCGGGCTCGAAGCTGGATCAGCGACAGCGGCGTGCTGCCGCACCCGGCGAGCGCCAGCCCCACCAGCGAGCAGGCCGCGAGCGCCACCGCGGCACGCGCCCCCACGCCCAACGCCACCACAGCGCCCGCCGGGCGGCCCCCGCCGGCACGGCGCCGCCCGAACCCACTCACCTCAGCGGCACGCCGAGCAGCGCCTCCAGCTCGGCGATCGTCTCCTCGGCCGCGGTGTGGTGGATGGTCGCCATCCCGAGCTCCGCGGCCGGCTCCAGGTTGAACGGCAGGTCATCCACGAACACGCACTGCCGCGGGGGAAGGCCGATCCGCTCGGCGCCCAGCGCGTAGATCTCCTGCGCCGGCTTGCGCATTCCGACCTCACCGGAGATCACGACCCCGTCGAACAGCTCGGCCAGGCGGCGGCGGTCGTAGCGGCGGGTGCCCCACGAGTTGGAGACGAGGCCCGTGCGCACGCCCGCGCGGCGGGCGCGCAGGACGGCCGCGAGCATCTCCTCGTCTGGCCCGGAGCCAGCGAACAGGCGGTCGATCAGACCCGGCGCAGCCACCCCGAGCAGGGCCGCGAACCGCGGCTCGAACTCCTCCTCGGCCAGCCGGCCCGTCTCCAGGTCGACGAGCAGCCGGCGGCAGGACTCGTCGTGGCGGAAGCGGTGGCGCAGGGTGTCGGGCTCGAGCCCCTCCAGCTCGCAGAAGGCGCGGAAGGACTCGAACAAATCGCTGGTCAGGACCCCGCCGTAGTCGACCAGCAGGCCCCGGTAGTGGCCGCCCGCCTCAGAGGCCATGCCGGGAGACGTGCACGGCGCGCTGGGCGATCTCGATCACGCCGTCGCCGAACGCCTTCAGGTACGGATCGTCGGTCGTGCCCTGGACGGCGCGCTTGTAGTTGCCCTCCATGAACACGATCGCCTTCCACAGAGCCAGCGTGACGTACCAGTTGAGCGCCCGCATCGGGCGCCCCGAGCGCTCCTCGTAGCGCGCCACGAGCTCCTCGCGGGTCGGGAAGCCCGGCTGGCGCGTGACCGTGTGGAGGTTGAACTTCGACTCCGGGTCGCCCGGCTCGGTCCAGTGCATGACCATGTAGCCGAGGTCGGCCAGCGGGTCGCCGATCGTCGCCATCTCCCAGTCGAAGATCGCCACCAGCCGCGCCGGCGCCCGCTCGGCGAACATCGTGTTTCCCAACCGGTAGTCGCCGTGGACGATCGTCGCCGGGGGCGACTGAGGGAGGTTCGCCGCCAGCCAGCGGCCGACCGACTCCACCTCGGGGATCTCGCGGGTCTTGTTGATCTCCCAGAGCCCCCCGAAGCGCCGAAGCTGGCGCTCCAGGTAGCCCGTCGGCTTGCCGAACCCCTCCAGGCCCACCGCCCGCCAGTCGACCGCGTGCACCTCGACCAGCGCGTCGATCAGCTGGTCGGCGATCCGCGCCCGCTCGGCGTCGGAGTCGAGCTCGGGCGGCATCGCGTCCGTGATCACGTGCCCCGCCACCTCCTCCATCACGTAGAAGGGAGCGCCGATCACGGACTCCTCGTCGCACACCGCGAGCACGCGGGGGACGCGCACCGGCGTGGGCTCCAGCGCCCGCAGCAGCCGCGCCTCGCGCAATACGTCGTGGGCGCTGGGGGGAAGGGGGCCGCGCGGCGGGCGGCGCAGGACCACCCCGGTGCTCAGCCTGAAGGTGACGTTGGAGTGGCCCTCGCCCACCGGCTCCGCGCCGAGGTCGTCCGGCGCCTGGAGACCCGCGGCGGCCAGGAACCCGATCAGCGGCTCGATCACCAGCAGCGGCTCACGCGGGTTGGCCGCCGCCTCGGCGTGGGTGCGGACGATGTCGTCGGGAGCCAGCGTGACGCTCATCGAACCGGCAGCGTAGCGGCGGGCGGCTACAGTCGCTGGCGCACAGATGCCCGAGCTGCCCGAGGTCGAGATCACCGCGCGACGGATCGACGCCGCGGTGCGGGGCGCCGTGGTGGAGTCGGCCTTCGCGCCCGGGGTGAACGCGCTGCGGAGCTTCGACCCGCCCCTGTCCGCGCTTAAGGGACGGCGGCTGGAGGGCGTGGGACGGCGGGGGAAGCTGTTCGTCGCGCGCCTGGAGGGGGAGCTTGCGCTGATCGTCCACCTGATGTCCGCCGGGCGCCTCCAGCTGTTCGAGTCGCATGCCTCGCCGCGGGACCGCACTTTGCGTCTGCTGGTGCGGCTGGGCGACGGTCGCGAGCTGCGCCTGCGCGAGTTCGGCACGCGGCAGCGAGCGTGGGTCAAGCTGCTGCGCGCGGCGGACCTGCCGAGAGAGGAGAGCCTGGCCACCCTCGGCCCGGAGGCGTGGCCGGACCCTCCCGAGCTCGAGGCGCTGCTGGAGGAGCCCCGGCCGCTGTACGCGCTCCTGCGCGACCAGCGCGTGATCGCCGGCATCGGACGCTCGTGGGTCGACGAGATCCTCCACGCGGCCATGCTCTCGCCCTTCAAGCGCGGCGCCGACCTGGAGCCGGATGAGCTCCGGCGGCTCCGCGAGGCGATCGTCGGCCGTCTGGGCGAGGCGATCGACCACTACGAACGGGTGGTCTCGCTCCCGATCCCGGACAAGCTGCCGATGCCGCTGACCGTCCACCGCCACAACGGCGAGCGCTGCCCCCGCTGCGGCGACCGGCTCGAGGCCGTGTTCTACGAGGACCACGTGATGTGCTACTGCCCCACCTGCCAGACCGGGGGCCGGGTGCTCAAGGACCGCCGGCTCTCGCGGCTGCTCAAGTAGCCGGCGCATCGTCACCCACGCAAGCCGGGACGACTAGGCTTTAGGGATGCTCGAGCCCGGCGACCCCGCCCCCGATTTCACGCTCCCCGACCAGCACGGCAACCCGGTGACGCTCTCGGAGCTGCGCGGCCGGACCGTCGTCCTGTACTTCTATCCCAAGGCCGACACCCCCGGCTGCACCACCCAGGCCTGCGGGGTGCGCGACCACCATGCCGACTACGAGCGGGGGGGCGCGGTGGTGCTCGGCGTCTCGCCGGACCCGGTGGCGCGGATCGCCAGGTTCGACGAGAAGTACGGACTGGGCTTCCCGCTGCTGGCCGACACCGACCACGCCGTCGCCGAGGCGTACGGCGTATGGGTGGAGAAGTCGATGTACGGCCGCAAGTACATGGGCAACGAGCGGACCACGTTCGTGATCGGGCCGGACGGGAAGATCAAGGAGATCTTCCGCTCGGTCAGGCCGGCCGAGCACGACGAGCTGGTGCTGGGCGCCCTGGCGGGCGCGCGGTAGGCTGCCCGGCCGCTCGGCCAAGGCGCCGCCGGTGTAGCCGCGAGGCGGCGAGGTAGCTTCGAGGGCACACAGCTCCTGGGTAGGGCCAGGGGCGAGAGCAAGGGAGATCTCATGCGCAAGCTCTGCACTCTCCTGGGAGTGCTGGCGCTGGGTTGCGCGCCCGCGGTCGCGCTCGCCCGCGGGAATCCGCACGGAAGCCCGTCCCGGGCATCGAACACCAGCTCCGGTCAGGCGGCCAGCCATGCCCAGGGCAACGCGGGGACCAGCGGGACCTACAGCAGCCCCCAGCCGCCCTCGCGCGCGGACCAGAACCCCGGCGGCGCCAACGGAGGCTGCCCCGGAACCACCAAGGGCGACTACTGCTCGACGCGCAACGGCTCGCTCTCGATGAACGGCAACGGCAACGGCCGTGCCTACGGCAAGCCGTGCGCCGGGTGCGTCGGCCGGGCCGATAACAAGAACCCGCACGGGCAGTATCCGAACGGGTCCGACCACAACAACGGCTATGAGTGCGACGGCAACCACGGGATCGGGCGGACCAACCCGGCCCACACCGGTTGCTCGACGACCCCGACCCCGACCCAGACCCCCACCCCGCCGCCGTGCCCGGGCGGGGGTGCCGCCACGGGTCCGTGCTCGCCGGGCACCCCGCCGCCGTCGCAGTGCTCGGGCGGGGGCATGGGCTCTGGCTCGTGCACCCCGCCGTCGACGTGCGAGAGCGGCGGCATGTCACCCGGCACGTGCAGCAGCTCCGCCCCGACCGCAGGGGCGACGCCGACCACACCGACGGGCGGCCCGTCTCCATCCGGCGCGGTGGGAGGCGTGAGCACCACCCGGCCGCGGCACGGCCGCCGCGCGGCGCCCTCGACCGGTCCCGGCGCGCCCTCGACCGGCCCGGCCAAGGCGTCGGTGCGTCCGACGCACGCCGTGTTCGTGTCCAGCACCAAGCCGGCGTCCGCGGCGAGCTCCGCCACCAGCGGGTCGGGCTCGCTGCCGTTCACCGGCCTCGACGTCGGCGCCGTGGTCCTCGCCGGCGGCCTGCTGATCGGTCTCGGGCTGCTCCACCAGCGCCTGTCGAAGGCGCTGCGATAGGCCAGCGACCGACCGCCCCCCGCCGACGCGCGGGGGGCGGAGGTCGGCCGCGGGGGGCGCGCCCCAGCCGCTCCCGCGGCGCCGGGATGCGCCCGCCGGCCGCGGGGGGCGCGCCCCGGCCGCTCCCCCGCTCCGCGCTACCCTCCCTCCCACACCTCGCGCAGGAGGCCGACCGGGCAAGCATGGTTCTCAAGCAGTACTACCTGGGCTGTCTGGCGCACGCGTCGTACCTCGTCGCCGACGAGCGATCGGGCCGGGCGGCGGTGATCGACCCCCAGCGCGACGTGCAGCAGTACCTCGACGACGCGGCGGCGCTCGGCGCCCGGATCGAGCACGTGTTCCTCACCCACCTGCACGCCGACTTCGTCGCCGGCCACCTCGAGCTGCGCGACCGCGGGGCGCTCATCCACCTCGGCGCGCGCGCGAGCGCCGAGTACGACTTCCAGCCGGAGCCCGACGGCGCGACGGTCGAGCTCGGCCGGGTGCGCCTGCGGGTGCTCGAGACGCCGGGCCACTCGCCGGAGTCGATCTGCATCCTCGTCTTCGACCCCGACTCCGATCCCGCCGTTCCCCACGCCGTCCTCACCGGCGACACGCTGTTCATCGGCGACGTGGGGCGGCCCGACCTGCGCGCCGCGCTCGGGTGGACCGCCACCGAGCTGGCCGGGATGCTCTACGACTCGCTGCACGAGAAGCTCGCGCCGCTGCCCGACGAGACGCTCGTGTATCCCACGCACGGCGCGGGCTCGCTGTGCGGCAGGAACCTCTCCACCGACACGGTCTCCACGATCGGGGTCCAGCGCCTGTTCAACTACGCGCTGCAGCCCATGAGCCGCGAGCGGTTCATCGAGGTGGTGACCAGCGACCTGCCCGACGCCCCCGCCTACTTCACCTACGACGCGGTGCTGAACGCCCGGGAGCGGCCGTCGCTGGAGGAGGCCCTGGCCCGCGAGCTGCGGCCGCTCGGCCTGGCCGAGGTGAGGCGGCTGGTGGAGCGCGACGCGCAGCTGCTGGATTGCCGTGAGGGGTCGCTGTTCGAGGCGGCGCACCTGCGCGGCAGCATCCAGGTGGGACTCGGCGGCTCCTACGCGACGTGGTGCGGCACGATCCTCGACCAGAGCCGCCCGATCGTCCTGATCGCCGAGCCGGGCGCCGAGTACGAGGCGGCCATGAGGCTCGGCCGGATCGGCTTCGACAGCGTGGCCGGCTACCTGGAGGGGGGGATGCAGGCGCTCGGCGAGGCGCACGAGCTGGTGGAGCGCACCGAGCGGGTCACCGCCCGCTCGCTGGCCGACCAGCTGAGCGGCGGCTCGCCGCCGCTGCTGCTCGACGTGCGCAGCCCCGGCGAGTGGGAGCAGCAGCGGATCGACGGGGCGCTCAACCTGCCGTTGAGCCGCCTGTGCGAGAACCCCCCGCCGCCCACCGACCGACCGCTGGTCGTTCACTGCGCGACCGGCTACCGCTCGACGATCGCCGCCAGCCTGCTCCAGCGCGACGGGCTCTCCGACGTGAGCGTGCTGGTGGGCGGGCTCGCCGCCTGGGAGGCCGCGGCGCTGCCGCTGACCGGCGCGGACGGGCGCAGCTGACCCGTGGAGAGGGCCAGCTAGCCGCTACTGAAGTCCCTCGCGCGCCTCGCGCACGAGGGTCACGGCCTCGGGGAAGACATGGGCCATCACGGCGCGCAGCTGCTCGGCCTGCTGCTCGGTCGTCCCCTGGATGTTGACGCGGTTCATCGCGGCCACCGTGAGGTCGACGGCGAGCTTGATCGCGTTGTCGGCCCACGCCAGCCGCTGGGCCCCCTGCATCTGCTCGGCGAACTCGCCCAGCCGGCGCTGGAGCTCATCCGGGTCGCCGAACAGTCCACCGAAGCCGCTGCCTTCCATACACCGAATGGTAGCCACCCGTCGGGGGCGTCAATCGCGCCTGCGCGCCAGCGCCGCGATCGTCCCCCCGCGCCGGGCCAGCCCTGCGCCGAGCTCGAGCAGCGCGGCGGCCGGCGCGAGCGGGAGGGCGGCGAGCGTGATCGCCAGGTCCGGCGAGTGCAGGGGCGCGTTTCGCTTGAGCAGGTTGTAGGCGTAGAAGGGATGGGACGTGACGCGGTTGACCAGCGACTGCCACATCCCGAACGGGTTGTGCTCGAGCAGCACGTGGTGCGAGCTCACGAGGTCGAAGCCCGTCGCGGCGAGCAGCGCGCGCAGGCCGCGCTCGGTGAAGTGGACGCGGTGGCGCGGCACGTCGAGGTGAAACCAGCGCGCCCCGCCCAGCCGCGCCTGCAGGCTGGCCAGGTTGGGGACGCCGAGGAGCAGCGCGCCGCCGCGCACCAGCCAACTCGCCACCCGCTCCAGCGCGGCAGCCGGGTCCTCCAGGTGCTCGAGGACGTGCCAGAGGCAGATCGCGTCGAAGGAGGCCTCGGCGAACTGCGCCTCCTCGACCGTCCAGCGCGCCACGGGCACGCCGAGGGCCCTCGCGCCCTCGATCCCGCGCCGCGAGGGCTCGATCCCGCGCGCGTCGTATCCGGCGGCCCGCGCGGCGGCGAGGAAGCGCCCCCGGCCCGCGCCCACGTCGAGCAGCCGGGCGGGAGGGGGCGCCGCCCGGGCCAGCAGCGAGAGGCGGCGGGCGTCGAAGCGCGCGAGCAGCGGGCGGGCGAGCCGGTGAAGCCGAGGATCGCCGGGCCGGTAGGCGCCGCTCTCGTACAGGCCCGGCTCGCCGCCCCACAGGCCCGGCTCGCCGCCCCCGAGGCCGGATCCGCCGCCCCCGGCCGTCACCGCCGAGCCGCAGATCCCGCAGCGCCAGAGCCGGTAGCGCACACCGGCGAGCGCCGGCTCGGAGGCGGGGACGGCGATCCAGGGGGCCAGCGGGCCCCCGCACGCCGGACAGGGTCGCGGGGTCGGCACGGGCGCTGACCGTACACTCCGCCTGGATGGCCGTCTCAGAGCAGCTCGCCCACGAGTCTCGGATGCGCCCCCGCTGGGCGCTGATCGCCGGCGCCGGCGGGGTGGCGCTGTTCGCCGCGCTGGTCATGCAGGCATCGGGTCCCCAGCCGAAGGTCTCCGAGCTCACGGTCGAGCTGATCACCTACAGCCAACGCGTCGGGCTCACGATCGGCGGCGCGATCCTCAACGGCATCGGGCTGCTGGCGCTCGCCGCGACGCTCGTGGTCCTGCTCTCGGTCACCCGCGCCCGCCGCCCGGGAACCTCCAGGGGCACGCAGATCACGGCGATCGTGGGCGGCGTCCTGGCCGCCGCCGGCGGCATCGCCTACGGCGTGGAGATCACCGCCAAGGCACACGAATTCGTCTCCCACGGGGATCAGACCTACGTCCAGGCCAACGCGCTGATCAGCGGCGGAGCCCTGCCCGCGCTCCAGTACGTCGGCCTGCTGGGCGCGCTCCTGATCGCGATCGCCTTCGTCCTGGTCTCGCTGAGCGCGATGCGGGTCGGGCTCCTGACGCGGTTTCTGGGCTATCTCGGGATCGTCGCCGCCGCGGCCTCGATCCTCCTCATCCAGAGCCTGCCGGCGGAGGTGATCGAGGTCTTCTGGCTGATGGCGGTCGCCTACCTGCTGGCCGGGCGGTGGCCGAACGGCGATCCGCCCTCGTGGCGCACCGGGCAGGCCGAGCCCTGGCCCACCTCGGCCGAGCTGCGCGAGCAGCGCCAGCGCGCCGCGGGCGCGGGCGGCCGCTCCCGGCAGCCCGCCAAGCCGCGGCCCGCGAGCGAGAAGGCGCCCGAGCCGGTCGCCGCCGCGTCGGCCCCGACCCGCGCCACGACCCCGAAGCGCAAGCGCAAGCGGCGCAAGTAGGCGCCCGCCGCGCCGCCGCGGACAGCCCCGCCCCGCCGCGGACGCCGCCCGCGGCGCCGCAGACAGGACCCCGCCGCCGCGGACAGCCCCCGCCGCCGCGCGCGGTCGCCGTTCGTCGTGCTCCAGCGACCGTTCGTCGCGCCCTCGCGCCGCCCGCCGATTGTCCTTGTCGACGAGCCGACGCGCCATCAAGCTGGACGAACTCGTCAACCACTGACGGTTAGGAGGCACAGATGGAAGCTGCTCACGCTCCTGTACGCGAAGCCGACGTGAGACCGGCGCCCGATCCGACGGGCGGTCGCTCCGCGGGCATCTGGAGCCCGGCCGACCCCGGGCCGCTGGGGCTGGCCGGATTCGCCGGGACGACGTTCGTGCTCAGCATCATGAACGCCAACCTGGTCAGCGACAAGGGAATCGGCTCGGTGCTCGCGCTGGCCATCGCCTACGGCGGGGTCGCCCAGCTCTTGGCGGGCATGTGGGAGTTCCGGACCGGCAACACGTTCGGGGCCGTGGCGTTCTCGTCCTACGGCGCGTTCTGGATCTCCTTCTTCTTCCTGCTGAAGGTCGTGCCGGCCTCGACGATCACGCCCCACGGGCTGTCGCTGTACCTGTGGATGTGGGCGATCTTCACGACGTACATGTTCATCGCTTCGCTCCGCACCACGGGTGCGGTCGCGCTCGTGTTCCTGCTGCTGTCGGCGACGTTCATCCTGCTGGCGATCGGGGATATGGGCAGCGGTCACACCCAGATCACCCACATCGGCGGCTACGTCGGGATCGCGACGGCGATCGCCGCGTGGTACGCGTCGTTCGCGGCCGTCACCAACTCGACGTTCGGAAGGATCATCCTGCCGACGTTCCCGCTGCGGGCCGCCTAGGCGGCCATGGCGGCGGGCGCCGTGCCGGTAGTAACGTAGAGAGCGACATATCGCCGCACATCTGCAGCCGGTGGGAGCGCCGGCCCCGAGCCGGCGCTCCCCACCGCGACGGTGTGGGACGCCAGATCTTTCACGAGAAGGAGAGGCTTCATGGCAGAGACCACTCAGTCCGCACCCGCGGAGCGCGAGTACTCCGAGACCGAGATCGCGGTCCACTGGCGCGAGGAGGAGTACTACCAGCCGCCGGAGCGCTTCAGGGGGCAGGCGAACGCGGGCGACGAGTCGATACTGGAGCGCTTCGCGCCGGAGAACTTCCCCGGGTGCTTCACCGAGTACGCGGACCTGCTGACCTGGGACCGGCGGTGGGACGAGATCCTCGACTCCAGCAACCCGCCGTTCTTCAAATGGTTCGTCGGGGGCCGGCTGAACGCGTGCGTGAACTGCGTCGACCGTCACCTCGAGTCGCGCGGCGAGGAGAACGCGATCATCTGGGTGCCCGAGCCCGAGGAGGAGGAGACCCAGGAGATCACCTACCGTGAGCTCCACCGGCGGGTGAACGAGTTCGCCTCCCTGCTGAAGGACTTCTGCGGGGTCAAGCCGCAGGACAGAATCACCTTCCACATGCCGATGATCCCCGAGCTGCCGGTCTCGATGCTCGCCTGCGCGCGGCTCGGCGTGATCCACTCGCAGGTGTTCGGCGGCTTCAGCGGCGCCGCGTGCGGCCAGCGCGCCGCCGACTGCCGGAGCCACATCCTCATCACCGTGGACTCCTACTACCGCGGCGGCGAGCTGATCGACCACAAGGCCAAGGCGGACGAGGCGATCGAGGAGGCTCGCAAGGAGGGCCAGGAGATCGACACGGTGCTCGTGTGGCGGCGGATCCCCGGCGAGTACCACTCGCAGAGCCCGATGGTGCAGGGGCGCGACCACTTCATCGACGAGCTGCTGCCCAAGTATGCGGGCCAGCAGGTGGAGCCGGAGTCGATGCGGGCCGAGGACACGCTGTTCCTGATGTACACCAGCGGCACCACCGGCCGTCCCAAGGGCGCCCAGCACTCGATCGGCGGCTATTTGTCCTACGTCACCGGGACCTCCAAGTACTACCAGGACATCCACCCCGAGGACACCTACTGGTGCTTCGCCGACATCGGCTGGATCACCGGCCACTCCTACATCGTCTACGGGCCGCTGGCGCTCGGGACGACCACCGTCATGTACGAGGGCGTTCCCGTCCATCCCGACCCCGGCCGGCCGTGGCGGATCGCCGAGAGGCTCGGCGTGAACATCTTCCACACCGCGCCGACGACGATCCGGATGCTGCGCAAGGTCGGTCCCGACGAGCCGGCCAAGTACGACTACCACTTCAAGACCATGACCACGGTCGGCGAGCCGATCGAGCCCAACGTGTGGCGCTGGTATCACGAGGTGGTGGGCAAGGGCGAGGCCGCGATCACCGACACCTGGTGGCTGACCGAGACCGGCGGCTTTCTGGGCTCGACGCTGCCGTTCCTGCAGCCGATGAAGCCCGGCAGCTGCGGCCCGGGGTGCCTGGGCATCCAGCTGGTGATCTACGACGAGGAGGGCAACGAGATCCCCAAGGGCTCGGGCAAGGCCGGCTACATCTGCGTCCGCAACCCCTGGCCGGGCCGGATGCTCACCGTGTGGGGCCAGGACGACCGGTTCATCGACACCTACTACAAGCGGTTCTGCAAGGACCCGAGCAGCAAGGACTGGCGCGACTGGCCGTTCATGTGCGGCGACGGGGCGGTGCAGGCCGCGGACGGCTACTTCCGGATCCTGGGCCGGATCGACGACGTGATCAACGTCGCCGGCCACCGGCTCGGGACCAAGGAGCTCGAGTCCGCGGCCACCACGGTCGAGGAGGTGGCCGAGGCCGCGGCCGTGCCCGTGTTCGACGAGCTGCGCGGCAAGGTGGTCGAGATGTACATCTCGCTCAAGCCGGGCATCGACGACCGTGACGGTGTCGCGAAGAAGGTCTCGGCCGAGATCGAGCGTCAGATCGGCAAGGTGGCGCGGCCCAAGAACGTGTGGGTCGTCCCCGACATGCCCAAGACCCGCTCGGGGAAGATCATGCGTCGCGTGATCGCCGGGATCTCCAACTTCGCCGACGTGGGCGACGTCTCGACGCTGGCCAACCCGGAGGTGGTCGACGACATCCGCGAGTATGTGCAGGGCGAGAAGCGGGCTCGAGGCGAGGATCTCCAGGAGCTCTCAAAGCAGGAGCACGAGGAGATCGCCACCTACGGCACGGGCTCGGAGTAGGGATTGGACGCGGGGCGGCGCATGCGCCGCCCCGCCCGGCCGCGCATGCGCGGCCGGGGCCGGGCCGCATGCGGCCCGGCCTACACCGACAGCCTTCGCGCCAGCTCGGCGACGTGCCGCCGGGCCACCGGGACGGTGCGCTCGCCCGGGAAGACCAGCTCGGCGGTGCCCCCCAGCTGCGGGCGCAGCTCCAGGGCGCGGTGCAGGTTGGCCAGGTACTGGCGGTGGACGCGGGCGAAGCCGAACGGCTCCCAGCGGCGCTGCACATCGTTGAGGGTCGAGCGCAGCAGGTAGCGCCCGTCCTCCAGCACCACGCGCACGAAATCGCCGTGCGACTGGACGTAGAGGATCTGGCTGCGGGCAACCAGGCGGGTGGAGCCCGAGCGGAGGTTGGCCACCGCCACCACCTCGCCGTCGGGCTCCGGCGGCGCGCCCGGCGCCGGCTCGCCGTCGCGGGCGGCGGCCTGCTCGGTCGCCGCCACCGCCGCCGCCACCCGCTCCAGCGCCTCGGCGAGCCGCTGGCGGGCGACCGGCTTGAGCAGGTAGTCGAGCGCGTGCAGCTCGAAGGCGTCGACCGCGGCCTTCTCGTGGGCGGTGACGAACACGAGCTGGGGGGGCGAGGAGAAGCGCCGCAGGACGCGGGCGAGCTCGAGCCCGTTCAGCCCGGGCATGCGCACGTCGAGGAAGATCGCGTCCCACGGCTGCTCGGAGGCCTTGACCAGCGCCTGGTGGCCGTCGTCGGCGCACTGGACCTCCTCCACCAGGGGCGACTCCCGCAGCAGGCGCGCCAGGTCGTTCAGCTGCGAGCGCTCGTCGTCGACGGCGAGGATGCTCAGCCGCCGGGCGCTCACGTCGCGCCCGCGGCCGGCGCCAGGGACTCGCCCGAGCGCTCACCGGGCAGGTCGGGAACCGTCATCACCGCGGTGGTGCCCTCGCCGACCCGCGATTCGATCCGCAGCGCGTAGCGCTCGCCGAAGGTGGCCCGCAGGCGGGCGTCCACGTTGGAGACCCCGATCCCGCCGCCGGCCCCGGCGAGCACGGCCGGCACCCGCTCGGGCTCGATCCCCGCGCCGTCGTCGGAGACCCGCAGCTCCACGTCGCCGCCCATCGCCCTGGCGACGATCGACACACGCCCCGATCCCGCCCGCCGCTCGATGCCGTGGCGCACCGCGTTCTCGACCAGCGGCTGGATCGACATCGCGGGCACCACCGCGCCGCGCACCTCTCGGGGCACCTCCACCGACACCGTCAGCTCGGGGAAGCGGGCCTGCTCGAGGCGCAGGTAGCGCTCCACGTGCTCGATCTCCTCGCCGAGGGTGACGTAGGAGCGCCCGTCGCGGAACAGGTAGCGGGTGAACTCGGCGAAGTCGATGAGCAGCTCACGCGCCTCCTCGGGGCGGGCGTGGATCTCGCCCGCCACCGCGGCCAGCGCGTTGTAGATGAAGTGCGGCGAGATCTGGGCCCGCAGCGCCCGCAGCTCGGCCTGGGCCAGGCGCTGCTCCTGCTCGGCGACCATCGAGAGCTCCACCTGGGCCGAGACGAGGCTCGCCGCCTCCTGCACGACGCGCAGCTCGCCCTGGCTGGGACGGCCGGGCGAGCGGTAGAAGGCGATCAGCGTCCCCGCCCGGCGGCCCTGGACCATCAGCGGCGCCAGCACCGCCGAGCGCAGCGGGCAGGTGGGGTCGGAGGAGACCAGGCGCGGCTCGATGTGGACGCGGTGGTCGGGGGTCCGCTCCAAGAGGCGCGAGAGCAGGTCCCCCGGGCGCACCTGCTCGCGCCCCTCGCCGACGATCGCCAGCACGCTGCTGGTGTCGGCGAGCGCGATCGCCGCCGCGCCGGTGAGCGCCAGCAGGTGGGGCACCGCCTGCTCGGCGCTCCGCCGGGACAGGCCGCGGCGCAGGTGGGGCAGCGTGGCGGTCGCCGCGTGCAGGGCGGACTGCATCCCCGCCTCCACCGGACGCCGCCCCGCGCGCCTGAGCTCACGGGCCCGCCAGGCAGCCCAGACGACGACGGCAAGCCCAACCCCCAGGAGGATCCCGACGGCGAAATCCATGGCTGTCGGGAGTGAAGGTTACTGCCGCTTGAGGCGCGGCCCCGGGGGAGGGATCGGGTTCACGGGGGCGCCGGGGCGCCGGCGGGGGCGGGCGCCCGCACACCGGGGAAGTAGTGCACGCGCACGTCGTCGCCGCGCTCGTTGCGGCCGATGAGCAGAAAGTCGGTCTCGAACCACAGGCCCTTGGGGAAGCGGCGCCGCAGGCCCTCGTTCTCGATCTCAATCAGGACGCCCAGCCCGCGCTGGTCCTCGCGCTCGACGAACCGCTGGATCAGCCGATCCCTCGCCGCCACCACGATCGCGACCCCGACGTTGGAGTTGCGATGGGCCACGGGCGTGAACGCGCGAAGGTGCCACATGTCGGCCTGGAGCTGGCCGTTGCGCGCCAGGTAAGCCGTCGTCACGCCGGCCAGCGACCCCTGCCGATCGACGGCGATCAGCAGGATCTCGTCCAGCCGGCGCTCGGCCTCGGCCCGAGCCAGCCCGCCGTCGCTCGTCCACGCGGCGATCACGTCCTCGCGGCTGACGACGGCCTGACGGTCGAAGCGGACGATCTCGTGATCGGGGCTCCAGCCGCCGCTCGGCTCCTCCACGGACATGCGTGAGACCTCGTCGCTGAAGTAGGCGATCCGCAACTGGCGGCCGTCGCGCAGGTAGCCGGCGTAGATCATGCGCGGGTCGCTCCACTCGGCCTCGGGCCAGCGCAGGCCCTGCTGCGCGTGGAGGAGATCTGCCTGCGCGCGCGCTCCAACCCCCACTACCCGCTCGGCTACTGGAACCGGCCGCCCGAGGAGTCCGATCAGGCGTTCGGCGGCGAGTGGTTCCACACCAAGGACGCCGCCCGCGCCGACGCCGACGGCTACTTCTGGTACGAGGGACGGGCCGACGACGTGATCATCTCGGCCGGCTACCGGATCGGCCCCTTCGAGGTGGAGTCGGCGTGCCTGGAGCACCCCGCGGTGGCCGAGGCCGCGGCCGTGGCCTCGCCCGACGAGCGGCGCGGCAACATCGTCAAGGCGTTCATCGTGCCGGCGGCGGGCTATGAGCCCTCGGACGAGCTGGCCGGCGAGATCAGCGCCTTCGTCCGCGAGCGCCACTCGGCCTACGCCTACCCGCGCCGGGTCGAGTTCGTCTCCGAGCTGCCCAAGACCCTGACCGGGAAGATCAGGCGGATCGAGCTCAGGCAGCGCGAGCTCGAGGCGGCGGGGGGCGGATAGGCGACGGAGTTGCCAGGCTCCGGGCGGCGCGGTACCGTCCGGCGGCCGACACCGGACAGCAAGCAAAGGAAGGTCGTCTCTTGGGGGCGAGGAGGGCATCGATTGCGGCAATCGCGGGTGGGCTGGCGTGCTGCCTGGCGCCCGCGGCGGGCGCCGGCGCCCGCCAGACGCGGCCGTTCCCGCCCCGCCTCGGTCCCGCCATGGGCCTGGTGCCGACGCTCGCCGCCCAGGCCCGCCTGAGCCGCGCCGACGCCGCCACCGGCTCGCCGATCCCGCTCACCTACCACGGCGGCGCGGTGATGGCCGGGGGCGTGAGGGTGCACACGATCTTCTGGGCGCCGGCGGGCTACGCCTTCCAGGGCTCGCCGGGCGGCGGGGTGCCGACCTACGAGGGGCTGATCCAGCAGTTCTTCGGCGACGTGGCGCACGACAGCGGGGCGGTGGGCACCTGCACGGGCAGCGAGTGCGACGCCTTCACCGTGCTCCCCCAGTTCGCCGAGGGCACGACGCCCGGCTGGATCACGCCCGGCGCCTACTCGATCGCGTATGACCCGGCCGTCGACTCGGTCGACGACAGCAGCCCCTACCCGCCTCGCGCCGGCCAGTGCGCCTCCCCCGCGGGCACCGCCACCTGCCTCACCGACGGCCAGATCCAGGCCGAGGTCGATCGCGTGATCCAGGCCACCCCCGGCGCTCCCCGCGGCCTGTCCAACCTGTGGCTGGTCTTCCTCCCGCCCGGGGTGGACGAATGCATCACCGCCGCCTCGTGCGGGACCAACTCGTTCGCCGGCTACCACGGGATCTCCAACCTCGCCGGTCACGGCGTGACGATCTACGCGGTGGTCATCGACCCGATCATCGAGCTCCAGGTCCCGGGCGGCAGCGACCCGCAGGGCTACCCCGACGCTGAGGCGGCGCTCGACACGGCCGCCCACGAGACCGTGGAGGCGATGACCGACCCCGAGGGCGCGGGCTGGATGGACCCCGCCGGGTTCGAGGTGGGCGACAAGTGCGACATCGGGCCGCAGGTCGGCGCCCCGCTGGGCTTCGCGCCCGACGGCTCCCCCTACAACCAGGTGATCAACGGCCACCAGTACCTGATCCAGGACTTCTGGGCCAACCTCGACTCGGGCGGCAACCCGGGCTGCGTGCAGGCGACCACGACCACCGCCAACGGGCTCCCGCTGCCCCAGGTCAACCTGCGGCAGTTCAACCCGGTGGTGACCGGCAACGTGGAGCGCGTGCCGGGGGGCGGGATCACCGTGACCGTCACGCTGCGGCGCGAGAGCGCGGGCGGCACGCCCCAGGCGGTGGCCCGCGCCAGCACGACCACCGCGGCCGACGGCAGCTGGTCGGTCTCGCTGGCCCCGCACGCGGTGGGCGATGACCGCGACGAGATCGACGTCGACTACTCGGGGCCCGGCGCGCCCCAGCCCTCCCATCAGGTGATCCTCACCGGCAACGGCGGGGACCCGTTCTCGGAGGCGGGCTGGACGGGATGGCTGGCGCTGGACGCGGGCGCGGCGGTCCACAGCGGGCCGGGCGGCTCGGCGCTGACCCTGGCGCCGTGCTTTCAGACCGGCGTGCTCTCGATCGCCCTGGACGGCGTCGCGGCCGGCCCCTCGCCGAGCGACTTCTGCAACACGCAGACCGACTCGGCCACGATCCCCGCCGCCGCGATCCGGCCGGGCGACGTGCTGACCGCCACCTCCAACGACAACCGGGCCTTCGCGCCGCCCGGGGCACCCGGCGCCAACCCGGCGGGCGGGCTGGTCCGCCTCACCGTGCCGCTGGGCGAGCCGGCGGCGCTCGCCGCCTTCACCAGCCCGCTGGCGCCGCTGTTCACGCCCACCGGGATGCCCGCCTGCACGGCCGATCTGGAGCTCGACGTGGTGCAGTGCCTGGGCCTCGTCCCCCGCGAGAGCTACACGCTGATCGACCGGGGGCGTCGGGTGGGCGCCACCGCCGACGCCACCGGCGCGGTGATCGCGCCGCTGGCCATCGCCGAGGGCGACTCGATCGCGCTGTCCAACGGCGCGCGCGTCCTCACCACGCTCCACGTCGCCCACCTCCGCGTGGTGATGCTGGGTGACGAGAGCGTGCTGGCGGGCGGCCGCTGCCAGCCCGGCGAGTACTTCGGGCTGCCGCCGTCGGCCACCGGCAGCGCCCCTCCGGGGACGCCGACCAGCGCGAGCAACGGAGGCGTCGCGCTGACCGGCGAGATCTGCCCGCTGAGCGGGCGGGCGGCCGGCCTGCCCGCCGCCGCGATCGTCCAGAGCGACGATTTGAGCGGCGGCCTCACCGAGACCGAGGTGCCGGACATCGTCGACACCTCGCCGATCGAGGGCGAGACGGTGTACGGGCGCTTCACCGCGCTGGCCGAGACGGCGATCGCGGCGCCCGGCAACACGCTGCTCTCAACCGACTCGATCACGGCGGTGGCGCTGCGGATCGCGCCCGCGGCCGGCGGACGCCCCGTGTTCAGGGCCAGCGACGTCGACACGCTGAACGGCGTCTCGGTGCCCGCGCTCTACCCGGGCCCCTACACCGCCACCTGGACCGTCATCGACGGCAACGGCGACGTGCGCGTGGCGCAGACCCGCTTCATCGAGCGGCTGCGGGGCGCGGCGTCCGCCGACGCGCGCATCTCCTGCTCGCCGGCGGGCGGCGCCCGCCTGCGCTGCCGACTCCGCCTCACCGGCCCGTTCGCGAAGGTGAGCGGCCGGGTGCACGTGCGCCTCGCCCGCGGCGGACGGGTGGTGGCGCTCGGGCAGGGGCGCGTGCGCCGGGGCCGGGCCGTCCTCACGCTGCGCCGCCTGCGCCAGGCGACCGCGGGCGGATGGCGGGTGACGATCGTGCTCGCCCCGCCGCACCAGCCGCCGCAGACGATCGTGCTGCGGCCGCGGCGACTGCTCTAGCCGCCGCGCTCAACGTGGGGATCCGCCGCCGCCAAGATGGGCGGTTCTCCCGATGCGCGCCCGCCGACCCGCGCGTAGGTTCGTCGCATGAGAGCGACCAACCGAACAGGAGGACGGAAGATGCCCCGATACGTCGTGGAGCGCAGCTTCCCCGAGGGCCTGCGCATCCCCGTCGACGACGCCGGGCGGGAGCTGTGCCGCACGGTCGTGGAGCGCAACGGCGAGGAGGGCGTGACGTGGATCAGCTCCTTCGTCAGCGATGACCGGACGCGCACCTTCTGCATCTACGACGCGCCGACGCCCGAGGCGATCCGCAAGACGGCGGCCCGCAACGAGCTGCCGGTCGATCGGATCACCCAGGTCAGCGTGCTCGATCCCTACTTCTACTCATAGGAGGAGCCATCCATGCTCAAGCACAACACGATCCGGCGGACCCTGGCGGGTGGCCTGGTGCTCGCCGCCGCGAGCTTCCCGGCCACGACCCAGGCGAGGCGCATGCCCGACGTGCCGTTTGGGCCGGGGCCGGTGATCCAGACCGCCGCCCCTCAGCCCGTGACGCACGCCGGGCAGCCCGGCTTCCAGTGGGGCGATGCCGGGATCGGCGCGGGCACCGCGCTGCTGCTGAGCGCCGGCGTGGCCGGCGCCGCCATGACCCGGCGGCGGGTCCGCCGTCCAGCCGTCGGCTGACCGGCGCGATCGCCGGGGGAGCGCCGGCGCTCCCCCGGCCCGGCCCCTGTACACGACCCTCCGCCGGTGCCAGACTGGGCCGCGCTATGGGGCCGGGGCGTCGCGCGCCAGCCGGGGTGAGCCGATGAGCCCGTCGGCGCCTGCTCCCGCGGCGGCGCTGCTCGAGCGCGAGGAGCTGCTCGCGACGCTGCGGGGCCTGCTCGAGGCAGTCAGGACCGACCGCGGAGGCAGGCTCATATGGGTCAGCGGCGAGGCGGGCGCCGGCAAGACGGAGCTGCTGCGCCACCTGTGCGCCGAGCAGGCGGGTTCGGCGCGGATCCTGTGGGGGGCGTGTGAGCCGCTTCACACGCCGCGTCCGCTCGGGCCGTTCCTCGACGTCGCCGAGTCGATCGGGGCGCGCGTGGCGGAGCTGGTGGGGGCGTCGGCCAGGCCGCACGAGGTGGCCGCCGCGCTGCTGGCGGAGCTGCGGGGCAGCCGCACGACCATCCTCGTGCTGGAGGATCTCCACTGGGCCGACGAGGCCACGCTCGACGTCATCACGCTGCTCGCCCGGCGCATTGGCGCCATGCGCGTGCTGGCGCTGGGCAGCTACCGGGACGACGGCCTGGCGCGGGCGGGGGGACTGCGCGCGCTCCTCGGCGAGCTGGCCCGCAGGGGGGATCGGCTCAGGGTGGAGCCGCTTTCCCGTCAGGCGGTGGCGAGGCTCGCCGAGCCCGACGGCCGCGACGTGGAGGAGCTGTACCGGCTGACCCGCGGCAACCCGTTCTACGTGACCGAGGTGCTGGCGGCGGGAGGGCAGGGCCTTCCGGAGACCGTTCGCGACGCGGTTCTGGCGCGCGTGGCGCTTCTCGGCCAGCCGGCGCGCGAGCTCCTCGAGGCGGCCGCGATCGTGCCCGGGGAGGTCGAGCTCTGGCTCTTGAACGAGTTGACCGGCGGCAGGCTGGACGGGCTGGAGGAGTGCCTGGCCTCCGGGACGCTCGGCGCCTTTGCCGCCGCGGTGTCCTTCCGCCACGAGCTGGCCCGCACCGCGATCGAGGAGTCGATCCTCCCCACCCGTCGTCTGGCCCTGCACCGCGCGGCGCTCCTTGCGCTCGAGCGGCGAGGCGACCTGCGCGATCTCGCCCGGCTCGCCTTTCACGCCGAAGCGGCCGGAGCCGCCGAGGCGGTTCTCCGGTGGGCGCCGCCCGCGGCCGAGCAGGCCTCCGACGGCGGATCGCACCGGGAGGCGGCCGGGCAATACGGTCGCGCGCTCAGATTCGCGGCGGGGCTCGCGCCGGGCCGGCGGGCCGAGCTGCTCGAGCGCCACGCCAACGAGTGCTGGCTGAGCGACCAGTTCGACGCGGCCGTCGACGCCCAGCAGGCGGCGCTCGAGTGCCGGCGCGCCCTCGGCGATCGGCTGAGAGAGGGAGACGCGATGCGCACGCTGTCCCGGCTCCTGTTCTTCGTCGGCCGGGTCGAGGAGGGGGAGGCGCTCGCGACGGCGGCGGTGGAGCTGCTTGAGGGGATCGGGCCCAGCCACGAGCTGGCGATGGCCTACGGCAACGTCTCGCAGCGCCGCATGGTGCTGTCCGATCTGGAGGAGACGCTCGTCTGGGGCGGGCGGGCGCTCGAACTGGCCCGGGGGCTGGACGACATCGAGGCTGTCGTCTACGCGCTCACCAACATCGGCTCGGCCGAGGCGCAGGCCGGGCGCGGGGAGGGGCGCGAGAAGCAGGAGCGGGCGCTTACGCTCGCGCTCGAGCATGGGCTGGAGGACTACGCCGGCAGGGCGTTCATGAGCATCATCCGGTGCGCCGCCGAGCAGCGCGCGTTCGAGGTGGTCGACGCGTACATGGACCGGGCGGTGGACTACTGCCGGGAGCGCGGCCTGGACACCTGGCGCCTGTACCTGCTCGCCGTCGGGGCGCAGGTGGACCTCGCGCGCGGGCGATGGGACCAAGCCGCCGACGTGGCCGCGCTCGTGCTCCGCGACCCCCGCAGCGCCGCCCTGCCCCGAGGCCATGCGCTGAGCACGCTCGGCCTGCTGCGCGCGCGGCGCGGCGACCCGGGAGCCACCGAGCTGCTGGAGGAGGAGCGCGCGCGGTGCTGGCCGACCCACGAGATCCACCGGATCGGGCTGCTCTGCGCGGCGATGGCCGAGGCCGCCTGGTTGGCAGGCGAGCCGGAGCGGGTGGAGCGGGAGACGGGCCCGGCGCTCAGGCTCGCGCTCGAGCGGCGCGCGCCATGGGTGGCGGGCGAGCTCGCCTGCTGGCGCTGGCGGGCGGGCATCCGGGACGACGTCCCGCCCGAGGCGATCCCCGGCCCGTACGGGCTGTCGCTCGCCGGCCGCTGGGCCGACGCGGCCGCCGCGTGGCGGGGGCTGGGGTGCCCGTATGAGGCGACGCTGGCGCTGGCGGACTCCGACGACGAAGGGGCGCTGCGCCAGGCCCTGGACGAGTTCCGGCGCATGGGCGCCCGTCCGGCGGCGCAGATCGTGGCGCGGCGGCTGCGCCAGCTCGGCGCGCGGGGGGTGCCGCGGGGCCCCCGGCCGGCGACGCGCGAGAACCCTGCCGGGTTGACCGCGCGGGAGCTCGAGGTCCTGGCCCTGGTGGCGGAGGGGCTGCGCAACAGCCAGATCGCGCGGCGGCTGGTGGTCTCGGAGAAGACGGTCGACCATCACGTGTCGGCGATCCTGCGCAAGCTGGACGCGGGGACGCGGGGGGAGGCGGCCGCCCAGGCGAGCCGGCTCGGGCTCACCGCCAAAGATGGGGAACGCTACCGCCCAAGATAGGTGGTGCTCCCGATGCGGCGGCGGTCGTGGCGGCCGTAGGGTGGCGGCCTGCTGAAGAGCGACCGATCGAAGGAGGGCACTCATGCCGGGCATCCAGAAGCGGCTTTCGATGAGGCGACTCGCGGTGGCGGCCTCGGTCGCCGCGCTGGCGGGCGCGGGGGCGAGCGGGGCGCTCGCGGGCGAGGTCAAGGGACCCCCGGGCACCCCGGACAACTACAACGACACAGCCGCGCCGGCCAAGGCGAACTCGGACTGCGCCTACAGCGGCCTGAACGACCTCAACCCGGCGTTCGGGCAGACCGTCTCCATCGTCCAAACGGCGGCCGACTCGTTCAAGTACTACGGGCTGGCGCCGGGGGTTGAGGGAACAGCCGGGCTCTGCCAGGGCGGCACCAACGCCAGCCGGCAGCGGTAGCGGCTTGTCAGGGCCGCCCGGGGGGTCGGGACCGCCCGGGCGACCGCCCGGGCGACCACCCGCCCGGGCCACTACCCGCCCGCCCGCGCGTGGGAGCGCATCTCGGAGAGGATGCGCTCCAGGCGGGGCTCGGCCTGGCGGTCGACGTGGGTCATCGCGGCGGCCACCGCCGGGTGCACGGCGGCGATCTGGGCGTGCATCTCGTGCGCCACCGCGCGGTAGCTGGGGTGGCCCTCGCGGCCCGAGCGCAGCTCGATCAGCTGCATCGCCTCGCGGGCGTTGAGGTCGAGGACGAAGCGGATCCGATAGCCGAGGCAGAGGGCGTAGGGCGCGGCGCCCGGCAGGCCCGCGTCGCGCAGGCGCTCGTACTCGGAGCGGGAGAGCTCCAGCCCCCGGCGGTACTCATCCCCGCAGCCGGCGAGCTCCACCTGCTCGGGCACGCCGGCTCCCAAATCGGGGGTGAGCGCCTGCCACTGCACGGTCAGCATCCGGTGGCGCTGCAGATCGCGGAAGGCGCCGTAGTCGGCGACGATCTCGAAGCGGTAGCGCAGCGCCTCGAAGCCGCGCCCCGGGCGGTGGCGGCGGTTGGCGCGCAGACCGACCAACTCGGCCAGCAGCCGGGCGCGCTCCTCGGCGCCCAGGCCCGCCACCGCCCGCCGCGCCTCCTCCTCGGAGCGGGCGCTGGACTCGAACAAGAGCGCGGCGAGCAGATCGTCCTCCTCGCCCTCGGCGCGCAGCAGCGTGACCGAGGGCCCGTCGGCGCTGTCGGGCTCATCCAGGCCGAGCCGCCGGGCCCACCGCTCGCCGGCGCGGGCGCGCTGCTCCAGGTAGGCCACCCACTCGCCGCCGCGGTCGGGCCGCTCCACGCGGGCCACGAAGCTGGGGATCACCCGCCCGACCTCCTCGAGGATCATCCGGCCGTAATGCCTGGCCTCCGGCAGGGGGTGGGCGAGCAGGTGGAGGATGAGCTGCTCGTAGGTCTGGCCGGTGGCGAAGATCCCCATGTGCGAGAGCGAGGCGGCCGGCAGAAGGCCGCGCAGCAGGTCGAGCGACTTGGCCCTGATGGCGCGCGCGTGGGCGGGGGCCGGCTCCTCGGCGGCGCGCGGGAACGCGCCCTCCGCCCAGGCCGCCAGGCGGGGCAGCGACCGCGAGTAGATCGCAAACAGCTCGTCCATCGCCCGCTCATAGCGCGGGCCGAGCTCGGGGTCGCGGTAGTAGCGGTGGGACCCGGGGGCGCCGGGCTCGGCGCCCGGCAGCGGGGCGTCGTAGGCGATGTAGCGGGTGGACTGCTCGAGGTAGGCGCCCAGCCGGGGGCGCTGGAGGATCTTGGTGAGCAGGTTGGACACCCACTCGCAGGCGATGTGGGCGCCGCCGAGCTGCGCCACCGAGTCGTCGCCGTAGCCGAGGAAGATCCGCTCGTAGAGCTCGGCGGCCCGCCGGCCCTCGGGGTCGCCGCCGCCGGCGGGCGTTGCGGGAGCGGGCAGATCGTCGGCGAACTCGTCCAGGAACAGCCGCCGCAGCGTGCCGGGGTGGCGTGAGTAGCGGGCGAACAGCGCGCCCTTGACCGTCTCGGGCAGGTTGACCAGCGCGAACACCGGCCGGTCGAGGTTGGTGAAGTGGGGGGCCAGGCGCTCGCGCTCGGCCTGGGTGAAGCTCTCGACCGGATAGCGCATGGGCGGCCGATCGTAGCGGCGGGGTCGGCGGGCGCCGGGCGGCCCCGCGAACGCGCTAGAACAGCCCCGCGAACGCGTGCCCGGCGTGGGCGACGAAGTGGAACAGCGGCTGGGGCACGATGCCGAAGAAGATCGCGGCGGCGCCGAAGGCGCCGGCGACGAGCGTCAGCTCGGCGAGCCGGGGCGGGCCGGCCTCGGGCGCCTCACCCGGGGCGGCGCCGGCGGGCTCCTCGGCCTCCGGCGCCCCGGCGGCGGGCCCGTCGGCCTCCGGCGAGGCGCCGGCGGGCCCGTCGGCCTCCGGCGAGGCGCCGGCGATCGGCGCCAGCCCGCCGCCGGCCGGGGCCCCGGGCGCCAGGCGGGTCTCGGCGGGCCGCATCCACATCGTGGCGAGCACGCGCAGGTAGTAGCCCAGCGAGATCATCGAGCCGACCACGAGCACGATCGCCAGCCACGTGTAGTCGCCGTTCACCAGGGCGTGGATGAGCTGGAACTTGCCGATGAAGCCGACGGTGCCCGGGATCCCGGCCAGGGCGAGCATGCCGATCGTCATCGGCCAGGCCAGCCACGGCCGCCGGGTGCCCAGGCCGGCCAGGGCGGCGATGTCGTCGCCCAGCTCGGGCCGCTCGCGCTCGGCGGCGACGATCACCGCGAACGGCGCCATGTTCATCGCCAAGTAGAAGAGCAGGTAGAGCACGGTCGCCTGGATCCCCAGCTGGGTGCCGACGACCACCCCGGAGAGCATGTAGCCGGCCTGGGCCACGCCGGAGTAGCCGAGCATCCGCTTCAGCGAGGACTGGCCGAGCGCGCCGACGTTGCCGACGATGATCGTGATCGCCGCCACCCAGGCCAGCAGCGGCGCCCAGGTGTTCTGGGCGCCGATCGCCGCCATGTCGAAGAAGCGGATGAACACGCCGATCGCCGCCGCCTTGGTGGCCGTGGCCATGAAGGCGGTGATCGAGGTGGGGGCACCCTCGTAGACGTCGGGCGTCCACTGGTGGAAGGGGGCGACCGAGGCCTTGAAGGCGAAGCCGACGATGGCCAGCGCCAGCCCCATGAACACCATCGAGTCGCCCAGGATCCCGCCCGTCAGCCTGCCCTGGCTGAGGGCGGCGGCGATGCCCGAGTAGTCGGTGGCGCCGGTGGCGCCGTAGACGAGCGCCAGCCCGTAGACGAGCGTGGCCGAGCCGACCGAGCCGACGATCAGGTACTTGAGCCCCGCCTCCAGGGAACCCTCGCGGCGGGTCTGCGAGCCGCAGAGGATGTAGAGGGGGATCGAGAGCAGCTCGATGCCCAGAAACAGCGTGATCAGGTTCTGGGCGGCCACGAACACGGTCATCCCCAGCACGCTGAAGACGAGCAGCCCGCCCCACTCGCCCTGGCCGGCGTGGCCGGGCGCCGCCGAGCGGGCGGACATGAGGACGGTGGCGATCCCCGCCACGCAGAACAGCATCGCCAGCTCCAGGCTGAGGTCGTCGATGCGCAGCGCGCCGGAGACGATCGAGGCGGGGTGGTGAAAGCGCCAGATCGAGAGCCCGATCGCGGCGGCGAAGGTGGCCACGGTGAGCGCCGGGACCACGCGCTCGCGCACGAACCGGCTGGAGAGCAGGCCGACCAGCAGCGCCAACAGCCCGCCTCCGGTCAGGGCGAGGATCGGCGAGAGCGCCCGGTAGTCGATGTGCGGGCCGTGCAGGTGGTGGGCGACGGCGAGAACGGTCACGGCGCGCCGCTCCCCGTGGCGCTCGGCGCGGCGCTCCCCGTGGCGCTCGAGGGGAAGGTGATGACGTGCTGGGCCACCCGCCGCGGCGCGCCGGCGGCGGCGAGGGCGGCGGCCGGGCGCAGCGTCGCCCTCACCGTCGGCTCCGAGCGGCGCAGCCCGAACTGGGGGTAGAACGCGAACACCAGGATCACCAGCGCCAGCGGGGCGATCGCCGCCAGGTCGGCCACCGCCGCCTCGCGGGAGGCCACGCGCGGCCCGAGGCGGTTGTGCACCGAGCCGATGAACATCCGCAGCGCGTAGAAGGACGCCCCCACAACGCCGCTGAAGGCGATGATCGCGATCGCCAGCTTGGACTTGAACACGCCGAGCAGGATCATGAACTCGCCGATGAAGTTGGAGGAGCCGGGCATCGCCAGCGTGGCCAGCGCCACCACCAGGAACAGCGCCGCCAGGACCGGCGCCCGGAAGGCGATCCCACCCATGTCGCGCAGCAGCTCCGACCCCCCGGCGCGCGCCGCCAGCGCCGCGACGATGAAGAACAGCGGGGCGGTGACCAGGCCGTGGTTGAGCATCTGCAGCAGCGCGCCCTGGGCGCCCTCCGGGCGCAGGGAGAAGATCCCCAGCGTGATGAAGGAGAGCTGGGAGACGCTCGAGTAGGCGACCACCAGCCGCGCGTCGGGGGTGGTGAACGCGGCCGCCGTCCCCCACAGGATCGAGACCAGCGTCACGACCAGCACGAGCAGCTGGAAGTGGACGGTGGCGTACGGGAACAGCGGCAGCACGATGCGCAGGAAGCCATAGGCGGCCACCTTGGCCACCACACCCGAAAACACGGCCACGGCGGGGATCGGCATCGACTTGTAGCCGTCGGCCAGCCAGCCGTGGAAGGGGACGAGCGGCATCTTGATCATGAAGGCCAGCGCGAAGCAGAGGAAGATCCACTCCTGCGAGGCGTGGCTGAGCGGCAGGTGGCGCAGGGAGGAGAGGACGAAGGTCAGCGGCGTGCCGTTCTGGGCGGAGGCCAGCGCGCCGGTGGCGATCGCCGCCGCCAGCATGAAGAACGACCCGACGAGCGTGTAGACGACGAGCTTGGTGGTGGCCCTGACCCGCTCGCCGGTGCCCCACATGCCGATCAGGAAGTAGAAGGGGATCAGCATCAGATCGAAGAAGGCGACGAACAGCGCCAGGTCCTGGGCGCAGAAGGCGCCCAGCACCGCGCTCTGGGCCAGGCCGAAGTGGAAGTAGAAGACGCGCGGGCGCTCCCAGTCGCGCAGCGCCGCCCACACCAGCGCGGCGCTGAACAGGATGCAGGTGAGCACGACCAGCGACACGTTCAGCCCGTCGAGCCCCAGCTTGTAGTGGATCCCCAGGGCGGAGATCCACACCCGGTCGGTGAGGAACTGAAGCCCGGCGTGGCCGAGGCGGAAGCGCGCGATGAACGAGATCGCGATCCCCAGCGTGGCCAGGCTGCCCACGGCCATCGCGCGGCCGGTCCAGCGGCCGGAGAACAGCCAGGCGGCGAGCAGCGAGATCGCCAGCGGCAGCCAGATGAGGATCGAGAGCGTCACGATGCCGCGACCAGGAAGTAGAGGCCGACGCCGAACAGCGAGACGATCATCGCGGCGGCGTAGTAGCGCAGGAAGCCGGTCTGGGCGCGGCGGACCAGGGCGGAGCCGGCGCGCACCACGCCCGTGGTGCCGCCGGTGAGGAAGCCGCCGATCACCGCCGGCTCGAGCACCGACTCGGTGAAGCGGCCGATGAGCAGCGCCGGGCGCACGACGAGCACGTCGATCAGCTCGTCGAAGTACCACTTGTTGGCCAGGAAGGCGTGAAGCGGCGCCAGGCGGGCCTGCAGCCGCGCCGCGGTCCCCGGGGCGGCGAGCCACACGCGGAAGGCGATCGCGATCCCGAGCACCGCCACGCCGGCGCCGATGATCAGGCCCACCCAGGCCGGCCCGGTCGGCACCTGGGCGTGGGCGAACCTCGAGTCGGCGAAGCTGGGGTCAAGGAAGCGCGTCACCGCGTCGTCGACGCCCGGGATCTGGGCCACGCCGCCGATCAGCGCCAGCACCGCCAGCGCCCCCATCGCGATCCGCATCGGCCACTCGCGCTCGGCGATGAAGTGCCCGGGGCCGGGGAAGCCGACGTCGGTGTCCTCCTCCTCGCCGGTCATCGGGTTGCGCGGGACCTCGGCGTGGGCGAGGTGGCCGTGCTCCAGCTCGCGCGCCTCCTCGCACGGCGGGCCGAAGAAGGCCCGGAAGACCATGCGGAAGGTGTAGACGGCGGTGAGCAGCGCGCCGACGTAGCCGGCGATGCCGAGCACCTCGAAGCCGCCGCCCCGGTGGTCGAGGAAGCCGAGGATGTCGTCCTTGGAGAACCAGCCGCTGAACGGCGGCAGCCCGGTGAGCGCCAGCCCCCCGACCAAGAACGTGACGAAGGTGAACGGCACCGCGCGGCGGAAGCCGCGCATCCGGTCCAGCGACTGCACGCCCGCCATGGCGCCGATCACCGAGCCGGCGGCCATGAACAGGAGCGCCTTGAAGAAGGCGTGCGTCATCAGGTGAAACAGCCCGGCCGAGTAGGCGCCCGCCGAGACGCCCATGATCATGTAGCCGATCTGGGAGATCGTGGAGTAGGCGATCACCCGCTTGAGGTCGACCTGGACGAGCGCGATCGTGGCCGCCATCAGGAGCGTGGCGCACCCCACGGCGGCGCCCACGTCGGCCGCGGTGGGGGCGCGCTCGAACAGCGGGTGCATGCGGGCGATCAGATAGACGCCGGCGGTGACCATGGTGGCGGCGTGGATCAGCGCCGAGACCGGGGTCGGGCCCTCCATCGCGTCGGGAAGCCAGGTGTGCAGCGGCAGCTGGGCCGACTTGGCGAACGCCCCGACGAGCAGCAGCACGCACCCGGCGACCAGGTCCCCCTGATCGGTGGCGAACACGTGCGGGACGGCGTGGAAGACCTTGACGAAGTCGACCGTCCCGGTGTGCTTGAACACGAAGAAGGTGCCCAGCACCAGCCCGGCGTCGCCGACCACGTTGATCACGAACGCCTTCAGCCCCGCCGCGGTCGCCGTCGTGCGCCGGTACCAGAACGAGATCAGGGCGTAGGAGGCGAAGCCCACGAACGCCCACCCGACGATCAGCAGCACGAAGTTCCCCGCCAGCACGAGCAGCAGCATCGAGAGGACGAAGAAGTTCAGGTAGGAGAAGTAGCGGGCGTAGCCGCGGTCGGTGAACAGGTAGGAGACCGAGTAGAGGTGGATCAGCGCCGAGACCCCCGAGACGACGAGGATCATGAACACCGACAGCGGGTCGACCAGGATCTGGAGCTTGGCGTCCACCCCGGCGCTCGAGTCATAGCGCCACAGCGTCGAGGTGAACTGCCGGTGGTGGGCGCCGTGACGGAGCATCGAGACGAACACCACGACGCTGAAGGCGAACGAGAGGGCGATCGCCAGCGTGCCCAGCCATCCCGCGCTGCGACCCGGCAGGATCCGCCAGCCCAGCGCGATCACGATCGTCCCGACCAGCGGGCAGAGCAGGACCAGCCAGGCGAAGGTGGTGGCGGTCATCGGCTACCCGTGCAGCTCGGAGAGCTCGTCGACGTCGACCGGCAGCCGCCGGCGGTACATGGCGACGATCAGCCCCAGCCCGACCGTCACCTCGCAGGCCGCCACCACCATCACGATCAGCGCGAACACCTGGCCGGCCTCGCCGCCCCACATGCGGGCGAACGCCACCAGGGCCAGGTTGGCCCCGTTGAGCATCAGCTCCAGGCAGAGCAGGATCACCAGCGGGTTGCGCCGGGCCAGCACGCCGCCGGCGCCGATGCAGAAGATGAGCGCCGAGACGACCAGGTACCAGCCGATCGCCATCAGCCGTGCCTCCGGGGGAGCGGGGCCATGGTCCTACCAGCCCCCCTCGCGCTCGACACGGGCGCCCGCGCCGCCGACGCGCTCGACACGGGCGCCCGCGCCGCCCACGTGCTCGATCTCCAGCTCGGGCGGCTCCTCGCCCGCGCGCGGCCGGACGCCCGCCGCCTCGGCCAGGGTGCCGGTGTAGGCGGGCTGGATCGCCCGCACGCGCAGCTCGGAGGGCGCGAGCTCCTCCAGGCCGCGCCGGCGGCGCGCCAGCACCACGGCGCCGATCGCGGCGACCAGGAGCAGGATCGAGGCGAGCTCGAACGGGAACAGGAACTTGGTGAGGAACAGCGTGCCGATGTGGCCGGGGGTGCCGAACCCGGGGATGAACGGCGCGCCCTGGCCCCTGATCCCGCGCAGCGCCGAGCCGAGCAGGGCGATGCACAGCTCGACCGCCACCGCGACGGCGAACATCGGCCCCAGCACCCGCAGCGCCCCCCCGCTGGGCAGCTGCTCGCCCCCGCCGACGTAGGAGACCACGAACACGTAGAGGACCATCACCGCGCCGGCGTAGACGATCACCTGCGCCGCCGCCACGAACTCGGCGCGCAGCAGCATGAACAGCGCCGCCAGGCACACGAGGTGGAAGGCGAGCGCCAGCACGCTGTAGAACGGGTTGCGCAGCATCACCGTCCCGAAGGCCCCGGTGAGCACGCCGATCGCGGCGACGAAGAAGATGACGTCGGCGAGAACCACTACTCGCCCTCCGTGCGCAGCGGGGTGCGCTCCACCGGCTCGGCGAGCAGCATCTCCTTGGTGAAGATCAGGTCCGAGCGGGTGTAGTCGGAGAGCTCGTAGTCGTGGCCCATCGTGATCGCGTCGAACGGGCAGGCGACCTCGCAGTAGCCGCAGAAGATGCAGCGGCTCAGGTTGATCTCGTAAACGGCGGCGTACCGCTCGCCGGCGGAGACGCGGTTCTCGGGCGTGTTCTCGGCCGCCACCACGCGGATGCAGTCGGCCGGGCAGGCGGCCGCGCACAGCGAGCAGCCGACGCACTTCTCAAGCCCGGTGTCCTCGAAGCGGTGGAGCTTGTGCCGGCCGCGGAAGCGGGGGTAGACGGGGGTCTTCTCCTCGGGGTACTGGATCGTCACCGGGCCCTCGATGATCCGGGCGAAGGTGGTCTTCAGCCCCCGCAGCGTCTCGCCGAAGGCCCGGTAGGCGCCGGCCACCGGCCCGGGCGAGGGGGTGCGGATCACCTCGATGACGTCGGCTGAGGGGTCGTAGGTCATCAGGCCCCCACGATGATCGCGGTGACGAGCAGGTTCAGCGTGGCCAGCGGGAGGAGCACCTTCCAGCCGAAGCTCATCAGCTGGTCGTAGCGCAGGCGCGGCAGCGTCGCCCGGACCCAGATGAAGAAGGTGATGAACAGCATCATCTTCACGATCACCACGATCGGGTCCACCCAGCCGGGGACGTGCGGGTTGCCCGGGATCATCCACCCGCCCAGGAACACGGTCACCGCGATCCCCGAGACCACGACCATGTTCACGTACTCGGCGAACAGGTAGGCCACGAACGGGGTCCCGCCGTACTCGGTGAAGTAGCCCTGCACGAGCTCGGCGTCGGCCTCCACCAGGTCAAACGGCGCCCGGTTGGTCTCCGCGAAGGAGGCGACCAGGAAGACGATGAACCCAACGAACTGCGGGATCACGTACCACATGCCGTGCTGGGCGTGGACGATCCCGGTCAGCGACAGCGTCCCGGCGGTGATGATCACGCCGACCAGCGACAGTCCCTGGGAGACCTCGTAGGAGATCAGCTGGGCGGCGCCCCGCATCGCCCCCAGGAACGAGTACTTGGAGCCCGAGGACCAGCCGCCGAGCATGATCCCGTAGAAGGAGATCCCGGCCAGCGCGAACACGTACAGGGGGCCGATCGAGACGTCGATCCCGTAGAGCCCCACCCGGCGGCCGAAGATGTGCTGCACGTCCCCGTAGGGGACGATGGCCAGCGCGGTGATCCCGGTGAGGATCGCGATCACCGGCGCCAGGCGGAACAGGAAGCCGACGCTGGTGGTGGGGCGCGAGGGCTCCTTGGTGGCGAACTTGACGATCTCCGCCAGCGGCTGGAGCAGCCCGAAGGGCCCGACGCGGTTGGGCCCGTAGCGGCCCTGCATCCGCCCCATCAGCTTGCGCTCGTAGACGGTGAGCAGCGGCAGGATCGCGAACGCGACCAGGAAGATCACGAGCGCCTTGACGACCTGGATCCACCAGGGCTCGAAGTAGTAGACGTTGGCGAACGCCCTCACGCCCGGCGGACCTCCACCGTCGGCTCGGTGAGCGCGCTGGCCGAGTCCTCAGCCACCCCGGTGGCCAGGAAGATGGTGCCCGCCGGCACGCCGCTGCGGATCGCGGCGGTGGCCGCCAGCCGCGTCCCGTTCTGGGAGACCGTGATCGGCTGGCCGGGCTCGATCCCCAGCCGCCGCGCGTCCTCGGGGGAGAGCTCGGCCTGCTGGCGGGCGACCGTGTAGCGCAGGGCGGGAGAGATCTCGACCTCGGGGGCGGCCCAGATCGGGCGGTAGGTGCCGAGGCGCAGCGCGCCCGGGAGCGCGCGGCCGCCGGCGGGCCCGCCCTCGCCGCTGCCCGGGCTGCCCACGCCCGCGCCGCCGGCGCCGCCCGCGCCGCCGCCGCCCACGCCGGCGCCGCCGCTGCCCGCGTCGCCCACGCCGGCGCCGCCCTCGCCCGCGCCGGGCGGCAGCTCCCTCGCCTGCGCCCGCTCCGGCCAGCGCACGCCGCGCCCGCCGATCTCCTCGAGCGTGAGCCCGGCGTAGAACGGAACCGCCTCCACCAGCGCCCGGAAGGCCATCGACGCGGTCAGCACGCCCAGGTCCAAGCCGCAGCGACGGGCGATCTCGGCGATCGCCCACCAGCCGGGCCGCACCTCGCGCGGGTGGGCGATCGCGGTGCGCAGGCGCTGGATGCGCCCGTCGGGGTGCACGACCGTGCCCTCCTTCTCGGCGTAGGAGTCGGCGGGGAACACCACGTCAGCGTGCTCGCGCAGGCCCTCGGTGAGCACGGTGGCGTGCGCCACGACCAGCCCGGCGCGCTGCAGGGCGCGCTCCCACAGCCTGAGGTCGGGCTGGTCGCGCACGGGATCGGTGAGGAACAGGTGCAGCGCCGTGACCTCGCCGTCGGCCGCCGCCCTTGCCATCGCCGCGGCGCCGCGGCCGGCCGCCGGCGGCGCCGAGTAGCCGGGGCCGGCGTCGGGCAACGCGCCCGCCTCGCGCAGGCCGCGCCCGTTGGCGGCGGCCGGGATCTCCAGCAGGCCGGCGCCCGGGCGGCCCGCCAGGCCCAGCCGCCGGGCGAGCGAGAGCAGCGCGGCGGCCGCCGCGGCGCCGATCCGCTCGCCCCACACGATCACGATCTCCTCGCCGGCGGCGCGCAGCAGCTCGTCGAGCCCGTCCAGCGCGCGGGCCTCCTCGCCGGGCGCGAACCGGACCACCTCGCGCGCGTTGGGGTCGAGCGCGCTGGGGCGGGCGGTGGCCACCACCAGCCGCACGCCGCGCCGCCGCACCCCCTTGCGGATCCGCAGGTCGAGGATCGGCGCCTCGTCGAGCGGCTCGCAGCCGAAGACGAGCACGGTGTGGGCGAACTCCAGGTCGGGCACGGTGGCCTGGAGGGCCGGATCGGCCAGCGCCCGCGCCAGCTCGACCGGCAGCGGCGAGACGCGGCAGTCGATGTCGGCCGACCCCAGCCCCTCCCGGGCCAGGCGCTGGAGCAGGAAGCCCTCCTCGTTGGTCGCCTGGCCGCCCACCAGCGTTCCCACGCGTCCGGAGTGCTTGCCCAGCCCGGCGGCCACCTCGAGCGCCCGCTCCCAGGAGACCTCGCGCAGCTCCCCGCCCTCGCGGGCCAGCGGCGCGGTGACGCGCTCGTCGACGTGGATCGACTGGTAGGCGAAGCGGCCCTTGTCGCACAGCCAGCCGTCGTCCACCTCCGGGTGGTCGCGGGCGAGCACGCGCATCACCTTCTCGTCGCGCACGGTGAAGCTCACGTTGCACTGCGAAGGGCACAGCGTGCAGATGCCGCCGGCCTGCTCGATGTCCCACGGCCGGGCGCGGAAGCGGTAGGGGGTGGAGGTGAGCGCCCCGACCGGGCAGAGCTCGATGATGTTGCCGCTGAAGGGGGCGACGTAGGGGTGGCCGTCGTGGGTGGCCACGAACATGTTCGCGCCCCGCTCCACGAACACCAGCTGGTAGTCCTCGGAGATCTCCTGCGAGAAGCGCACGCAGCGGTAGCACATGATGCAGCGCTCCCGATCGATGGCGATCACCGGGGAGAGCGCCAGCGGCTTGACGAAGTGGCGCTTGGGCTCGACGACGCGCGAGCGCCCGAGCCCCCAGCCGAAGGTGATGTCCTGGAGCGGGCACTCGCCGCCCTTGTCGCACACCGGGCAGTCGAGGGGGTGGTTGACGAGCAGGAACTCCACCACCGCGTTCTGCGCGTGGCGCACCCGCTCGGTCTGCGTGTGGACGACCATCCCGTCCTTGACCGGGGTGGAGCAGGAGGTCTGCAGCTTGGGGATCCCCTCGATCTCCACCAGGCACATGCGGCAGGCGCCCACCGGGTTGCCGAGCTTGGGCTCGTAGCAGAAGTAGGGGATCTCGACATCGCCCTGCTTGGCGGCGTCGACCAGCATCGTCCCCTCCGGGGCGCGCACCTCGCGGCCGTCGATCGTGAACTGGATCTCCTTGGGCTGGGGGCGGGGCATGGCGGTGGGGCGGCTCGGTCTGGGCGGGTCGTGTGGGGCTGCTCGGTCCGGGCTGGCGGTGGGTCTAGTGGACGGGGATCGGGCCTGCGTGCTCGTCGGCCACGCCGAGCGCGACGACGTCCTGGAGGGCACCGGCGCCGGACCGCTCGCGCGCGAGCTCGATCTCGGCCTCCAGCTCGGGGCGGAACTTGGCCACCATCGAGCCGACCGGCATCGCCATCGCGTCGCCCAGGACGCACAGGCAGTTGCCGATGATCTCCTCCTGGACCGAGGCCATGATGTCGAGGTCCATCGGGGTCGCCTCGCCCGACTGGATCCGCTGCACCATCTTCAGCGTCCAGTTGGTGCCCTCGCGGCAGGGGACGCACTTGCCGCAGGACTCGTGGGCGTAGAACTTCACCAGCTTGTGCATCACCTCGAGCACCGTGTGCGACTCGTCGACGACGATGATCGCGCCGGAGCCGAGCATCGACCCGGCCTTGGCCAGCGAGTCGAAGTCGTAGGAGATGTCGAGGTCCTCGCGCGTGAGCACGGGGGCGCTCGAGCCGCCGGGGAACCAGAACTTGACCTCGCGCCCCTCGGGCGGCCCGCCGGCCAGGCCGTAGATGATCTCCCGGGCGGGGATCCCCAGCTCGATCTCGTAGTTGCCGGGCCGCTGGACGTCGCCGGAGACCGACACGAGCTTGGTGCCGGTGGAGGTCTCGGTGCCGAGCTTGGCGTACTCCTTGCCGCCCATCCGGATGATGTGCGGCACGGTGCACAGCGTCTCGACGTTGTTGATCAGCGTCGGGCCGTGGTAGAGGCCCTCGATCGCCGGGAAGGGCGGCTTCAGCCGGGGGTTGCCGCGCTTGCCCTCCAGCGAGTCGAGCAGGCCGGTCTCCTCGCCGCAGATGTACGCGCCCGCCCCCCGGTGCAGGACCAGCGACAGCGAGTGCTCGGAGCCGAGGATCCGCTCGCCGAGATAGCCGGCGCGCTGCGCCTCGGCGATCGCCGCCTCCAGGATCCGGGCCTGCTGCTCGTACTCGCCCCGGATGTAGATGAAGGCGCGGTTGATCTCGGCCGCCCACGAGGCGATCGCGATGCCCTCGATCAGCATGTGCGGGCTCTTCTGCATCAGCTCGCGGTCCTTGAAGGTGCCCGGCTCGGACTCATCGGCGTTGCAGACCAGGTACTTGTCCATGTCGCCGTGGGGCAGGAACGACGCCTTCTGGCCCATCCGGAAGCCGGCGCCGCCGCGGCCGCGCAGCCCCGAGTCCGAGATGTTCTCCAGGACCTCCTCGGAGGGCATGGAAAGCGCCTTGCGCAGCGACCGGTAGCCGCCGCGGCGCTCGTAGACCTCAAGCGTGTTGAGCCCGGGCTCGTCGATCCCGTCGAACAGCAGCTTCACGGCTCGCCCGCCTCCTTCTCGATCGGCGCGCTCGGCCCCGGCCGGTCGCGCTCGTCGCCGCGCTCGCCCAGGCCGGCGGCGTCGGCGCGGGGCGCCCGATCGCCCGGCGGCCCGAAGGAGTCCGCGCCCCGGGCGACCCCGGGGTCGGCGCAGGCGCGGAGGCGCAGCTGCTTGGAGGGCAGGACCGGGCGGCCGGCCTGAAGGTCCTCGACGATCCGGCTCGCGTCCTCGGGGCTCAGCGGCCCCACGTACTCGCCGTCCACCGAGGCCATCGGCGCGATGTCGCACGCGCCCAGGCACTCGAACGGGCGCACGTGGACGTCCGGCAGCCCGGCGGCGGCCTCCACCATCGCCTCGTGGACGGCGTCCGCGCCCCGCAGCGAGCAGCTGATGTTCGTGCACACGTACACGTCGTGGTGGGCGGGGCGCGGCTGGGTCTCGAGCATGTCGTAGAAGGTGGCGACCGCGCTCAGGTAGGCGGGGGTGAGCTGCATCACGGCCGCCACCTGCTCAATGGCCTCGGGCGAGCACCACCCGTGCGCCTCCTGGGCGGCGTGCAGGGCGGGGATCGCCGCCGAGCGGCGGTCGGGGTACTTGGCCATCGCCGCCTGCACCCGCTCGCGCAGCTCGGCCGGCACCTCGGTGGTGGCGGGGTCGGGGACGACCGCCGGGTCCTTGCTCAGGTCGACCGCCTCGTCCCAGCCCGGGACGCGCGAGCCGTGGCCGAAGCGCGGGACGCGGACGCTCACCGGTCGATCCCCCCGAGGATCGGGTCGAGCATGGCGAGGGTGGCGATCAGGTCGGCGATGTAGCCGTCGCGCACCATGTGCGGCAGCGCCTGGAGGTTGACGAAGCTGGGGTCGCGCATGTGCACCCGCGCCGGCTTGGCCGACCCGTCGGAGCGCACGAAGCAGCCGAGCTCGCCGCGCGGCCCCTCGATCGGGTAGTAGGCCTCGCCGGGCGGCACGCGGAAGCCCTCGGTGACCAGCTTGAAGTGGTGGATCAGCGCCTCCATCGAGGTGGCCAGCTCGTGGCGGGGCGGCAGCGCCACCTTGCGGTCGGGGGTGATGAAGGGTCCCTCGGGCAGGCCCTCGAGCGCCTGCTCGATGATCCGGGTCGACTCGTAGAGCTCGGCGTGGCGGACGCGGTAGCGGTCGTAGTTGTCGCCCACCGTGCCCACCGGGATCCTGAAGTCGAAGTGGTCGTAGCTGGAGTAGGGCGCCGCCTTGCGCAGGTCCCACGGGTTGCCGGTGGCGCGCAGGAGCGGGCCGGTGACGCCCAGCGCGAGCATCGTCTCCTGGTCGACGATCCCGGTCCCGCGCAGGCGCTCGAGCACGATCTGGTTCTTCTCCAGCAGGTCGGCGTACTGGTCGGCCCGCGTGGGCATCTCGGCGCAGAAGCGCTTCACCTTGGCGGCGAAGCCGGCCGGGATGTCCTCCATCACCCCGCCGACCTGGATGTAGCGGGTGTGCATCCGCTGCCCGGAGGACATCTCGAACAGGTCGAGGATCGTCTCCCGCTCGCGGAAGCAGTACCAGAACATCGACACCGCGCCCAGGTCGAGCGCGCTCGTGCCCAGCCACACCAGGTGGGACATGATCCGGTTGAGCTCCAGGTGGATCACCCGCAGGTACTGGGCGCGCGGCGGGACCTCCAGGCCGAGCAGCGTCTCGACCGCCCCGCAGAACGCCATCGCGTTGAAGTAGTAGGCGAGGTAGTCCATCCGCTCGACGACCGGGATCACCTTCCAGTAGGACTTGTCCTCGGCCGTCTTCTCGATCCCGGTGTGGACGTAGCCGACGATCGGCTTGATGTCCCGCACGACCTCCCCCTCCAGCGTGGCGATCAGCCGCAGCACGCCGTGGGTGGCGGGGTGGTGGGGACCGATGTTGAGCGTCATCAGCTCGTGGGTCTCGCCCTCCCCGGCCGGCTCGGAGGAGATCGTGATCGACTCCTCGCGGCGGCGATGGTCCTCGGTCAGAGAGGTCATACGTCCTTCCCGTAGGAGCGCTCTTCGTTGAAGGTGAACAGCACCGGCTCGCCCCCGACCGGGAAGTCGCGGCGCTGGGGGTGGCCCTCGTAGTCCTCGGGCATGAGGATCCGCCGCAGGTCGGGGTGGCCGATGAAGCGCACGCCGAACATGTCGAAGACCTCGCGCTCGGGGAACTCGGCCCCGGGAAAGAGCTCCACCACCGAGTCGATCACCGGGTCGGCGGTGTGCAGGCGGACCTTGACGCTGATCCGGTCGACCCGCCGCATGTCCAACAGCTCGTAGAGGACGCCCAGCCGCGGCTCATGCGGGTAGTAGTCGACCCCGTGCAGGCTGGCCAGGAACGTGTAGCCCCTGTCCCGCAGCGCGCTCAGCACCGGCCTGATCTTCTCCCGCTCGGCGAGCAGCACCGCCCGGCCGCGGTGAAACTCGGTGCCGGCGACCGACCCCGGCTCGCGGTCGCGCAGCTCCTGGGCGGTCAGCTCGAGCTCGGTGGCGTCAGGCACCGGCGGTGTCCCCGGGCTGGAAGAGGCTGATGTCCGCGCCCCGGAGGTCCGCCTCGCCCGGGAGCACCTCCTCGGTCCCCTCCGCCGAGTAGCGCTCGCGCCACCCGGCGGGCGGCTCGCCCAGCACCATCGAGCGAAGCCGGAGGATGCCGTGGGCCAGCGCCTCCGGACGGGGCGGGCAGCCGGGAACGTGGACGGAGACCGGGAGGAACTTGTCGGCGGGCACGAGCGCGTAGTTGTTGAACACCCCCATCGACGAGCAGCACGCGCCCATCGAGATCGCCCACTTGGGATCGAGCATCTGGTCGTAGATGCGGCGGATGACCGGCGCCATCTTGATCGAGACGCGGCCTGAGAGGATGATCAGGTCGGCCTGCCGCGGCGAGGCGCGGAAGGCCTCGAAGCCGAAGCGGGCGATGTCGACGCGGGCGGCGACGATCGACATCATCTCGATCGCGCAGCAGGCCAACCCGAACGTGAGGGGGAAGAACGAGTTCCCCCGCGCCCAGGCGACCGCCCGGTCGAGCGTGGTCGTCACCACGCGCTCCTCGACGTAGCGCTCGAGCTCCTCGCCCTCCAGCTCGCCCGCCAGCATCTCCCGTGCCCGGAGCTGGCGCGAGCGGAGGTTGTCGGGCAGCGGCTCGCGCCTTACCTCCACTCCAGCGCCCCCCGCCGCCAGACGTAGATCAGCGCGATCGTCAGCAGCACGACGAAGAGGACCGTCTCGCTCATGGCGAAGGTGCCGAACTGGCGCAGGCGGACCGCGATCGGGTAGAGGAAGATCACCTCGATGTCGAACAGGATGAACAGCATCGCCACCAGGTAGAAGCTGATCCCGAACCGGAAGCCGCGCTGGATCTCCGAGGGAAGGCCGCACTCGTAGGGCGCCTCCTTGGAGCGGTTCGGGCGGGGGCGGCCCAGGAAGATGTTGAGCAGCGAGAAGGTGAGCCCGACTACCGCGCCCAGGATGAGGAAGACGATCGCAGGTAGGTAGTCACGGAGCACGGCCGATCGTTATATCACCGGTCACCGGTACCTTGTAACAAAGTGTTACTTAGTGCGGAATGCGGCTATCTCGGGCGGGGCGCGGCCGGTGCGCGGGGGCGCGGTGGCGCGGCCGGCGCGGGGGGGTCCGGCGCCCCCGCCGGTCCGGGGGGACGATGAGGGACGTCCACATCGTGGTCGGGGTCGCGGCGATCGCGGTCAACCTGGTCGCGACCGCGCTCGGCGCCTGGTGCTGGCGCGCCGGGCGCTCCAACCCCTGGTTCTGGCGCGTGCTGCGCTCCGGGCAGGCGCTCGTGGTGCTCCAAGCGGCGCTCGGAGGCGTGCTGCTGGCGATGGGCCGCAAGCCCGGCCACCTGCACGTCCTCTACGGGCTGCTCCCGCTGCTGATCTCCTTCCTGGCCGAGCAGTTCAGGGCCGCCTCCGCCCAGATGGTGCTCGACCGCCACGGCTTTCGCTCCGCCCAGGAGGTGGGCAAGCTGCCGGACGCCGAGCAGCGGGGGCTCGTGGCGGCGATCATCCAGCGCGAGGTGGGCGTGATGACGCTCGGCGCCCTAGTCGTCGTCGTGCTGCTCGCCCGGGCCGCCCAGACCGCCGGCTGATCCGTCGCCAGCGCCGCTCGCCGATCCGTCGCCAGCCCCGCTCGCCGATCCGTCGGGAGCGCCCGTCCAGGCGTGGTAGCGCCCCCCGTACCAGAGCAGCGGGTCGCCGCCGCCCAGCCCCATCGAGACCACCTCGCCGATCGCGATCGTGTGGTCGCCGCCGGCGATCAGCTCGCGCAGCTCGCACACCGCCCAGGCCAGGGTGCCCTCGATGATCGGCATGCCGTCGTGCAGGCGGTGCGGCACGTCCTCGAGCTTCTCGGACTCCGGCAGCTTGGAGGCGAAGATGCCCGCCAGCTCCTCCTGCTCGGCGCTCAGCAGGTTGACCGCGAAGCGACCGGCCTCGCGCACGATCGACAGCGTGCGCGCCCCGTTCTCGAAGCACACCAGCGCCAGCAGCGGCTCCAGCGACAGCGAGCACAGCGCGTTGGCGGTCATCCCGCCCGATCCGCCGGACCCGGCGCTCGTGATCACCGCGACGCCGGTGGCGAAGCGCCCGAAGACCTCGCGAAACAGCTCACGTTCGGCCACGGGCCCCATCTGGGCTCGTTATACAGCGGTGGAGGGCCCGGCGCCGGTGGAGGGCCCGGCGCCGGTGGAGGGCCCGGCGCCGGTGGAGGGCCCGGCAGCGGTGGAGGGCCCGGCGCCGGTGGAGGGCCCGGCAGCGGTGGAGGGCCCGGCAGCGGTGGAGGGCCCGGCGCCGGCCCCCCTGGTTGCCGCCGTCGGAGGACGATCGCGGTGCGAAGAAGGCGAACGTCTCATGGCCGGCGCCGGGTCTGGGCACCATTCGCCGCCCGCGCCCGCGCCCCTTCTCCGCCTCAGCGGGTGACAGCGAGCTTGCCGTGCATGCCCAGCGCCTCGTCGTCCAGCAGCGTCGAGGCCAGCGTGTAGGTGCCGGGGGCCAGCCACACCGCCAGCGTCACGCCGCTCCCGGGCTGGATCGGCGGGGTCTCCGCGACCGTGGTTGCCCCCCGGAGCACCGCGAGGTTGTGGGCCAGGCGGCCGAAGTCGTGCACGACCAGCGTGAGCGGGCCGCGGCGCACGCGCAGCGCCGCGGGGGAGAGGCGGTACTCGGTGAGCGCCACCTGGACGAGGCGCGAGCGGCCGACGCGCTGTGCCTGGCCGCACCCGGCCGTCGCGGCCAGCGCGGAGAGGGCGCAGACGGCCAGCGCCGTCGCCTTGGCCGCTCGCACGGGTGGCATCGGCGCGATCGTAGATGCCGCCGCCCGGCGCCGGCGGGGTGTTCCGTATGATCTCGGCCCGCATGAGCCGAGGCCCGAAGCTGCTCATCCTCTCCGCCTGCGCGCTCGCGGTCGCGGCGGCCACCGCGGCCTGCGGCAGCGAGCAGATCGCGGTCAGCCGGTCCAATCCGCTCTACCAGGGGGCGGTGCTGTTCAACCAGCGCTGCGCCGGCTGCCACACCCTCTCCTACGCCGCCACCCACGGCTCGGCGGCCAACGTGCGCACCGCCCAGTACAACAACGGCCCGAACTTCGACGTCCGCTGCGAGCGGCCGGTCACCCGCGTCCTGTACGCGATCGAGAACGGCGGCTTCTCCGGGGCGATCATGCCCCAGAACGTGGTGGTCGGCCAGGAGGCGATCGAGGTGGCGAAGTTCGTCGCCACCTACGCCGGGCACAACGCCCCCAAGGTCCCCGGCGTGCCGAGCTGCCAGCAGAAGCCGATCGGCTCGATCCCGCCGCCGGGGACGGGCGCCACCGCCGCCGCCACCACGACGGCCAACCAGGCGAGCGCCCAGACCAAGGCGGCGGCCCCCAAGCCGGGCGGCGGCAAGAAGGGCCGGGTCGGCAAGAGCACCAAGAAGCCCTAGCCGGGGGAGGAGCGCGGCGTTCTCGACATCCACCTGATCCGCCGCGAGCCCGACGCCGTCCGGGCGGCGCTGGCGCGGCGGGGGACCGACGCCGCCGCGGGGATCGACCGGGTGCTCGAGCTCGACGAGCGCTGGCGGGCGCTGACCGCCGAGCTCGAGCGCGTGCGCGCCCAGCAGAACCAGGCCAGCCGGGGGCGCAAGGGCGCCCCCACGCCCGAGGAGCGGGCGGAGCTGGCGGCGCTGGCGGCCCGCGGGCGCGAGCTCTCAGACGAGGAGAGCCGGGTGCGCGCCGAGCGCGAGGCGGCCCTGCTCGCGCTGCCCAACCTCCCGGCCGACGACGCCCCGGACAGCGACACGGTCCTGCGCGAGGCGGGGCGGGCGGGCCGGTCGGGGGCCGACCACCTGACCCTGGCCGGGCCGCGGATCGACATGGAGCGGGCGGCGCGGCTGTCGGGCTCGCGCTTCGCCTACCTGCGCGGGGAGCTGGTGACGCTCGAGCTGGCGGTCGTGCAGTACGCGCTCGCGAAGCTGGCGGCGGAGGGGTTCGAGCCGGTCTCGCCGCCCGTCCTGGTGCGCGAGCGCGCCCTGCTCGGCACCGGCTTCCTCCCCGACACCGAGCAGCAGATCTACAGCCTGGCCGAGGACGACCTCTACCTGATCGGCACCTCGGAGGTGGCGCTCGCCTCGCTGCACGACGGCGAGATCCTCTCCGCCGACGAGCTGCCGCTCCGCTACGCCGGCTTCTCCGCCTGCTTTCGCCGCGAGGCGGGCGCCGCCGGCAAGGACACGCGCGGCATCTTCCGCGTGCACCAGTTCGACAAGGTGGAGATGTTCGCCTTCGTGGAGCCCTCGCAGAGTGCGGCCGAGCACGAGCGGCTGCTGGCGATCGAGGAGGCGATCTGCGTCGAGCTGGGGATCCCGTATCGGGTGGTGGCGATCGCGGTCGACGACCTCGGGGCCTCCGCGGCCAAGAAGTACGACATCGAGGCGTGGCTGCCGGGCCAGCAGCGCTACCGCGAGCTCACCTCCTGCTCCAACACCACCGACTTCCAGGCCCGGCGGCTCGACATCCGCTACCGGCCCGAGCCGGAGGCGCGGCCGGTCCACGTCCACACGCTCAACGGGACCGCCGTCACCTCCTCGCGCACGCTGATCGCGCTGCTGGAGAACGGCCAGCGCGACGACGGGTCGGTGGCGCTGCCCGAGGCGCTGCGCCCCTTCGGGGCGCCGGAGGTCCTGGCGCCCGCGGGGTAGGAGCGGACTGTTGCCAGCTGGCGCGGTGAATATGGATCTGGATTCGCAAGCGACGGGAGCGCTTACTCCTCGGCGACCTCTGCTCGTCCAGCCGAGGCGCGCTCGGCGATGGACTCCATGTCGACCTGGTCCACATCGAGCTGGAGCTCTTCGTGAGAGAGCAGTTGAGCGGCGCTCACCTCGGTTGCATCGTGGGCGTTCGCGACGATCGTGTAGGCGCTGTTGCGAGCGAAATGGTTGAGCGCTTTCCGTAGGGCCGTCAGACCGGCGGCGACGTTGTCCTCGTTCATCTTGCATCGCGAGAGCCTGGCGTTGTCGACGAGGAGGAGAAGGGAGACGTATCGGCGGCCGGGCGTCCAGCTGAGACCGGCGTAGACGGTGGCCGCCAGAACGCAGGCGCCGTTCGTGTTCTCGCTCATCCGCCTTATGGCCTGCGTGATCGGCGTGATCACTTGACGGTCGATTTCCTCGGGAAACGGCGTCCGGCCGAAGCGGTCCCCGAGGAACTGCCTCAACCCGGCTCGCCCCGGCTCGCTAAGCGGACATGGCATCCGCTTGATGTCCGGGGAGAGAAGGGCGGTCTTTTCGAGACTACTGAGGACTCGCATATCGAGAACCAGGAGCTCGTGGCCGCCGATGCTCGGATAGGCGAAGTAGCGAACACTCAAACCACGGGCCGCGAGGTCATACCGGTCACGAGTGGTCTTCGTAAGCGGCGCGAGGATCACGAAGGGTTCGATCTCGATCCCGCGGCGAAGGTCACAGTCCTGCGTGATCACTACGGAGAGGGGCGGGTCCAGTTGACCGTCGGCCGTCATCGCCGGCTCCTCGTGCGGCGCGGCCTCAACCTCCTCGGGCCAGGTCGGGACATCCGGCGAGTAGAGCCGCACGTACTTGCCGATGTCGACGATGTCCCCTTGGTGAAGGTCCTTTAGAAGCTTGGCGAGCTCGTCCGGGTCGATGTGATCCACACGCCCTCCTAGCGGGCGGCGGTCCCCTGGCCGTACAGGCACCGCGTGGACCCACGGACACCGATGAATGGGACGGGTTCACGGCGGTCGGCCAGGGTCTCCGCGTCAGCCAGCGAAGCGAGGGTGATCCCGCCTCGCCGGCGCATGCGCCGGCGAAGCTCTGGCCGATCCCCCATAGGACTGGCGAGCCGCGGCCTCTCCTCGCCAAGGAGATCGAGAGGCTCAAACCGCGCTTTGCGCGCGAGCGCAAGGGCGGCCTGGACCTCGTCGAGGTCATACCGGCGATGCCCGCCGAGTGTCTGTGCAAACGGGATGATGCCCTCGCGCGCATACCGCCGTACGGTCTGCTCGTCCACGCCCAGCGCGTTCGCAATGTCTTTGGTCGTCGCCATTACGCGCTCCTCTCAACGACTGATTCCAAATCCTACCACTTTGGTGGATGGATTGTTGGCCTTTGATGTTTCGGATGCTTTATCGGCGTATTGCGATGAAGCATGAGCCCGGAGCACGAGGTCGAAGTCGCCGAGATCGTCGACGCGCAGGAGCTTCTGTCAGTCGCAGCGGAGAGGGGGGGATTCGAACCCCCGAACGAGGTTGACCCCCGTTACGCGATTTCCAGTCGCGCCCGTTCAACCGCTCCGGCACCTCTCCAGGCGGCGTCTAGCGTAGCGGCAGGAGCACTCCGGGATTCATGATCCCCGCCGGGTCGAGTGCCGCCTTGACCGCCCGCAGGACCTCCACCCCCAGCGCCCCCACCTCGTCCGCCAGCCACGGAGCGTGGTCGGCGCCGATGCCGTGGTGGTGGGTGATCGAGCCTCCCGCGGCCACGATCGCCTCGGCGGCCGCCGCCTTGGCGGCGCGCCACTGCGCCACCGGGTCCGGCGCGGCGGCGCAGCCGACGGTGAAGTACAGCGAGGCGCCGGCGGCGTACACGTGCGAGATGTGGCAGAGGATCACCGGCGGGGTGCCCGCCGCCGACAGCGACTCGCGCAGCGCGGCGCCCACGCGCTCGTAGAGCCCCCGCAGCGAGGACCAGAAGGCGGCCGTCTCCAGCGTCTCGACCAGCGCGCCGGCGCACAGCAGCGCGTCGCGCAGGTAGGGCCCCCGGTAGCGGTCGCGCTCCCACTCCTCGCCCGCGCGCGGGTCGCTCTGCCCCCCGGCGCCGCGCAGCACCTCCGCCACGGCCGCCCGTCGCGCCTCGACCTCGCCGGCCGCGCCCTCGAAGCCGACGATCGCCAGGCACTCCCCGCCCCCTCCGAGCTCGCCCGGCTGGGCCAGGTTGAGCGCGGTCTCCGCCTCGTCGGAGAGCCGCAGCACGGTGGGGCGCGGGCCGTCCTGGGCCAGCCGGCGCAGGACGGCGGCGCCCTCCCAGAAGGATCGAAACCGCCACCCCTCGTACACGCGCGCCTCCGGCGCCGGGCGCACCGCGACCCGCAGCGAGGTGATCGCGCCCAGCGCGCCCTCGGAGCCGAGCACGAGCTGGCGCAGGTCGGGGCCGGCGGCCGACTTGGGGGCGCGCCCCAGCTCCAGCGTGCCCGCCGGGGTGGCCACCCGCAGCCCCACGACCAGCTCGTCGAAGCGACCGTAGCCCGCCGAGGCCTGCCCGCTGGAGCGAGCGGCGGCGAAGCCGCCGAGCGTGGCGTACTCAAAGGACTGCGGGAAGTGCCCGATCGTGTAGCCGCGCGCGCCGAGCAGCGCCTCGGCCTGCGGGCCCCGCAGCCCCGGTCCCAGCGTGGCCACCCGGGACTCCTCGTCCAGCTCGCTGAGCGCATCCAGGCGTCCGAGGTCGAGCGCGACGAGCCCCGCGAACTCCTGCGCCCGCGGCTCGAGCCCCCCCACCACCGAGGTCCCGCCGCCGAACGGCACCACCGCGATCCGCCGCCGCGCGCAGAACCGCAGCACCGCCAGCGCCTCCTCGTGGGAGCCGGGCAGCACCACGAGGTCCGGGGCGCCGGCCAGGTCGTGGGCGCGCATCCTCACCAGGTCGGGGGTCGACTTCCCGCGCGTGTGCGACAGCCGCGCCCGGGGATCCGAGCGGGCGAACGGCGCGCCGACGATCTCCGCCAGCGCCGCCACGCTCGCGTGCGAAAGCCGCACCGGGGGGAGCTCCTCGCCGCGCACCGGCTCGGGTCGGCCCGGGGCCTCCCGCACCCCCAGCCCGTCGCGCAGAAGCCCGATCACCGCCTCGCTCAGCGCGGGCACGCGCGCGGGGTCGCCCCAGCCCCACCACGACGGCTCGGGATACGGTTCCGGGGGAGAAGTGGCAGGCATCCGCGCTGTGCGGGGAACGTATCCTGTTGGCGAGAACCACGGCGGAGGAGAGCATGAGCGAACCGAAGATGCGCGGGCTGATGATGGACGACTATCCGCTCACGCTGACCGCGCTGGTCGAGCGGGCGGAGCTGCTGAGCCCGGCGCGCAAGGTCGTCTCCCGGCGGCCTGGCGGCGATCTGCACCGCACGACGCTCGGCGAGACGGCACGGCGGGCGCGCCGCCTGGCCACGGCGCTGGGCGCGCTGGGGATCGGCGACGGCGACCGGGTCGCCACCCTGCTGTGGAACCAGCCCGAGCACCTGGAGCTGTACTTCGCCGTCCCGCTGATGGGGGCCGTCCTGCACACGCTCAACCCCCGGCTGCACCCCGAGGAGCTCAGCTTCATCGTGGCCGACGCCGAGGACCGGGCGATCGTCGTGGACGAGACGCTGCTGGACGTGCTCGGCGCCTTCCGCGATGCGTGGGAGTTCGAGCGCGTGATCGTCGTCTCGCACTCGGGCGAGGTCGGCGAGGGGGCGATCGCCTACGAGTCCCTGTTCGACGGCGCCGAGCCGATGAGCTGGCCGGCGCTGGACGAGCGCCAGGCCTGCGCCATGTGCTACACGTCGGGCACCACCGGGCGTCCCAAGGGGGTCGTCTACTCCCATCGCGCGATCGTGCTCCACTCGCTGATGGCGGCGCTCCCCGACGCCCACTCGATCTCCACCCGCGACACGATCCTCCCCGTCGTCCCGATGTTCCACGCCAACGCGTGGGGGCTGCCCTACATCGCCGCGTTCGCGGGCACCGGGCTCGTGCTGCCGGGGCCCAGGCTCGACGCCGAGAGCGTGCTTGAGCTGCTCGCCGACGAGCGGGTCACGATCACCGCCGGAGTGCCCACCGTGTGGATGGCGATGCTCCAGGCCCTCGACGCCGAGCCAGACCGCTGGGACCTCTCGAGCCTGCGCCACCTGATCGTGGGCGGCTCGGCGGTTCCGCGGGCCATGGTCGAGGGCTACGACCGCCACGGCCTGACGATCATCCAGGCGTGGGGCATGACGGAGACCTCGCCGATGGGGACGATCTGCCGCGTGCCACCCGAGCTGGACGGCGCCTCCGAGGACGAGCGCTACGAGTTCCGCGTGCGCCAGGGGATCCCCTCGCCGTTCGTGGAGATCCGCGCCCGCGGCGAGGATGGCGAGCTGATCCCGTGGGACGACGAGACGATGGGCGAGCTGGAGGTCCGCGGGCCGTGGGTCGCCTCCGCCTACCACCGCGGCCGGGGCCGGGAGAAGTTCACCGACGACGGCTGGTTTCAGACCGGCGACGTGGTGCGGATCGACTCCCACGGCTGCATCCGGATCGCCGACCGCTCCAAGGACCTGGTCAAGTCGGGAGGGGAGTGGATCTCCTCGGTCGACTTGGAGAACACGCTCATGGCCCACCCGGCGGTGGCCGAGGCGGCGGTGATCGCGATGCCCGACGAGCGGTGGGGCGAGCGGCCCCTGGCGGTCGTCGTGCTCCACGAGGGCCAGCGCGCCGAGCCCGAGGGGCTGCGCGAGCATCTCGCTCGCCATTTCGCCAAATGGCAGCTGCCCGACCGCTTCGAGTTCGTCGAGGAGATCCCCCGCACGGCGACGGGGAAGTTCAAGAAGACCGAGCTGCGCGAGCGGTTCATCCAGGCGCCCGCGTAGGCGGGGGCGCCCCCTCCGGCGACGGTTTCCGGCCGGCCGGGCCGGTTAGCCCTCCGGGCAGAGAGGAGGAACCCGGATGGCGACAGTGGCGGCGGAGCAAGAGCAGCTGGGGACGATCGAGACAAACATCCCGGCCCGGCTGGACCGCCTGCCGTGGTCGCGCTGGCACTGGAAGATCCTCGTCGGCCTGGGGACGGTGTGGATCCTCGACGGCCTGGAGGTCACGATCGTCGGCTCGATCGCCGGCGCGATCTCCGCCAAGGGGAGCGGGATCAACATCTCCGCCGCCGACGTCGCCGGGATGGCGGCCTCGATGTACGTGGCCGGCGCCTGCGCCGGCGCCCTGCTGTTCGGCCGCCTGACCGACATCTTCGGGCGAAAGCGCCTGTTCATGGTCACGCTGGGCGTCTATTTGGCGGCCACGGTGGCCACCGCCTTCTCCTGGACCCCGGTGTTCTTCTTCGCCTGCCGCTTCGTCACCGGGATGGGCATCGGCGGCGAGTACAGCGCGATCAACTCGGCGATCGACGAGCTGATCCCGGCTCGCCACCGGGGACGGATCGACATCGTCATCAACGGCACCTACTGGGCGGGCGCCGCGGCCGGCGCGCTGCTCTCGGTGGCGGCGCTGCACATCTTCTCCGCGTTCTTCGACTGGCGCGTGTGCTTCGCGCTCGGCTTCGTCCTCGGCCTGGCGATCCTGATCGTCCGCCGCCACGTCCCCGAGAGCCCCCGCTGGCTGTTCATCCACGGCCGCGAGCGCGAGGCCGAGGCGATCACGCGCGAGATCGAGCGGCAGGTTGCGCAGAGCACCGGCGAGGCGCTGGAGGAGCCCGACCCCGACGACACGATCACCGTGCACCAGCGCAAGTCGATCGGGCTGATGGAGATCTCGAGCGCGATCGTGCGCACCTACCCCAAGCGCACCGTGCTCGGCCTGGCGCTGTTCGTCGGCCAGGCGTTCCTCTACAACTCGATCCTGTTCGGCTACGCCACGCTGCTGGCGACCTTCTTCCACGTCAGCAAGGCCGACGCGCCGTTCTACCTCGTCGCGTTCGCGGGCGGCAACCTGCTCGGGCCGATCATCCTCGGCCGGCTGTTCGACACCGTGGGCCGCGTGCCGATGATCGCCGGCACCTACATCCTCTCCGGCGTGCTGCTGCTGATCACCGGCTACCTGTTCGACCAGCACGTGCTGACGGCGGGCACGCTGACGCTGGCCTGGTGCGTGGTGTTCTTCTTCGCCTCGGCGGGCGTGAGCGCCGCCTACCTGACGGTCTCGGAGGTCTTCCCGATGGAGACGCGCGCGCTGGCGATCGCGGTCTTCTACGCGGTGGGGACGGGGATCGGGGGGATCATCGGGCCCCAGCTGTTCGGGCCGCTGGTCGCCAAGAACCACACCGGCCCGGTGTTCGAGGCGCTGGCGCTCGGCGCCGGCCTGATGATCCTCGGCGGCATCGCCGAGATCCTGTTCGGCGTCAAGGCCGAGCGGCGACGGCTCGAGGGGATCGCCCGGCCGCTCACCGCCGTCACGCGCCGGGCCCGCTCGGCCGCGGAGGGGGTGCGGCGGGGGGTTCCGCACCCGCAGCCCCGCCCTACTCAGTGAGCGGCTCGGGCTGATCGTGAGCGGCTCGCGCTGATCCGCGAGCGACTGGCGCCGATCCGCGATACTGAGCGGGTGGGCGCCCATTACCGCCGTCCCGGCTGGTTCACCACCAACGTCTTCAACCGCCTGGTCGCCGGGCTGACCCGGCTCGGCGTCAGCGTGTGGGGCTCGCGGGTGCTGGAGGTTCCCGGCCGCCGGACCGGCGAGCTGCGGCGCACGCCGGTCAACCTCCTCGTCCACGAAGGCGACCGGTACCTCGTGGCCCCGCGCGGCCACACCCAGTGGGTGCGCAACCTGCGGGCCAGCGGTCAGGGGCGCCTGCTGCTGGGTCGCCACGCCGAGCAGTTCACCGCGCGCGAGCTGGCCGACGAGGAGAAGCCGCCCGTCCTGCGCGCCTACCTGAAGCGCTGGAAGGCCGAGGTGGGGATGTTCTTCGACGGGGTCGACGCCGACTCCGGTGAGGCGGACCTGCGCCGGATCGCACCCGACCATCCGGTGTTCAGGCTGCGATGAGCGCCCCCCGGTCGGGCAGGCCGACGGCGGTCGCCGCGCTCGGCGCGAGCATCCTCGCGCTGGCGGCCTGCGGCGGCTCGAGCCACAGCCCGCCCCCCACGATCTCGCGCGCGGCCACCGCGCCGACCCCGGCCGTCTCGGAGCTGGCGTCCGCCGAGCGGCCCACCGCGGCCCAGTTCCCCAGCCCGGGCGGCCGCAGCCTGACCCAGATGGCCCACCTCGCGCAGTCGGGCGTCCAGCTGGGCACCGCCACCGGCACCTACACCCCGGGCACCCGGCGGTTCGCCTTCGCGCTCCTCGACAGCGCCAACCGCTTCGTCTACGTGCCGACCGCGCTCTACCTGGCGCCCTCCACCTCGGCGCCGGCGCAGGGGCCGTTCCTGGCCCCGGCGGACTCGCTGGCGGTGCCCCGGCGCTACCAGAGCCAGGAGAACGAGGGTCCAGGCGGGCTGAAGGCGATCTACGCGAGCGAGGTTCCGCTGGCCCATCCCGGCACCTACTACGTGCTCGCGCTCAGCCGGACCCAGGGTGGCCTGATCGGCGCCACCGGCGAGATCCAGGTGGCCGGGACCTCGCCGATCCCCGACGTCGGCCAGCGCCCGCCCGCGATCCGCACCGAGACCCTGGCCGACGTCCACGGCGAGGTGAGCCTGCTGACCACCCGCCAGCCCCCGGAGAGCATGCACTCGGTCTCCTTCGCTCAGGTGCTGGGCAGGCGGCCGATCGCGCTGTTGATCTCCACGCCCGAGCTGTGCACCTCGCGCGTGTGCGGCCCGGTGACCGACATCGTGGTCTCGCTCCAGCGCGAGTTCCCGCAGATCGCCTTCATCCACCAGGAGGTCTACGTCGACAACCAGCCCAGCCGTGGCCTGCGGCCCCAGCTGCACGCGCTGCACCTCCAGACCGAGCCGTGGCTGTTCACGATCGACCGCCACGGCGTGATCGCCGCGCGGCTGGAGGGGACCTTCGGGGTGGCTGAGGCGCGGCAGGCCCTGCGGGCGGCGCTGCGCTGAGGTGCAGTCCCACGACTACATCGTGATCGGCGCCGGCGCCGCCGGCTGCGTGCTGGCCAACCGGCTGAGCGCCGCGGGCGCGCGGATCCTGCTCCTGGAGTCCGGCGGATCGGACCGCCACCTCGGGGTCAGGGCGCCCGCCGCCTTCTCCACCCTGTTTCAGGGCTCCCGGGACTGGAACTTCCTCTCCGAGCCCGAGCCGGCCCTCTACGGCCGCCGGCTGTACCTGCCGCGCGGCCGGATGCTCGGCGGGTCCTCCTCGATGAACGCGATGATGTATGTCCGCGGCCACCGCAGCGACTACGACGGCTGGGCGCGGGAGGGCGCGAGCGGCTGGGGCTACGACGAGGTCCTCCCCTACTTCAAGCGCTCCGAGGACAACGCCGACTTCGGCGAGCCCTTCCACGGTCGGGGCGGCGAGCTGCACGTCACCAACCGTCGCTGGCTCTCCGGCCACTGGGAGCCGTTCCTTCTGGCCGCCGAGCAGGTGGGGATCGCCCGCAACCCCGACTGCAACGGGGCCGAGCAGGAGGGCGGCACGCTGATCCAGGCGACGATCCGCGGCGGGCGGCGGGTGAGCGCCGCCGACGCCTTCCTGCGCCCGGCCCGCCGGCGGGAGAACCTGACCGTCGCGCCGGGCGCCCACGCCCACCGGATCCTGATCGAGCAGGGGCGGGCCCGCGGGGTGCGCTACGAGCGCCGCGGCCAGGTGGTCATCGCGCACGCCGAGCGCGAGGTGATCGTCAGCGCCGGCGCCTACGGCTCGCCGCAGCTGCTGATGCTCTCGGGCGTCGGGCCGGCCGACCACCTCCGCGAGCACGGGATCGAGCCCCTGCTCGACCAGCCGAACGTCGGCGCCCATCTGATGGAGCACCCGATGGCGTTCCTCAACTGGCGCTGCGCCGGCGACGACACGCTGGACGACGCCGCCCACCCGCGTCACCTGCTCCCCTGGCTGGTGGCGGGGCGCGGCAAGCTCTCCTCCAACGTCGCCGAGGCGGCGCTGCACTGGAGGTCGGACCCCTCGCTCAGGGGCCCGGACTTCCAGATCGTGTTCGGCCCCGTCTACTACTGGGAGCACGGCTTCCGCAAGACCGGAGCGCCGGCGCTCACGGCGGCCCCGGTGCTGATCGCGCCCACGAGCCGCGGCTCGGTCAGGCTGCGCTCCTCCGACCCCGCCGATCATCCGCGCATCCTCAACAACCTCCTCAGCCAGGAGTCCGAGGTTCAGGCGATGCTGCGCGCGCTCGAGCTCGTCCGCGAGATCGCCGCCCGACCGCCGTTCGCCGGCCGGATCGGCGAGGAGCTCAACCCCAGCGCCGGCGTGCGGGGCCGCCGCGCGCTCACCCAGTGGCTGCGCGCCACCTGCGAGCACGAGTACCACCCCACCTGCACCTGCCGGATCGGCACGCCGGAGACCGGCGTGGTGGACGCCGAGCTGAGGGTCCACGGGGTGGAGGGGCTGCGGGTGATCGACGCCTCGGTGATGCCCACGATCAACCTCGGGCAACACCCACGCCCCGACCTTGATGATCGCCGAGCGCGGCGCGGAGATGGTGCTGTCGGCTTGACAACCTCAGGCCGGTTGGCGATGCTCCCCGCGAGGATGGAGTTGAGGGGGATGCGCAGGATCGTTTCCCGGGCAGCGGTCGCGGGTGTCCTCGTGCTGCTGGCCGGCGGCGGGGCGTCGGCGAGCGCCGCGATCTTCTGGGTCAACACGGACGGGAACTCGATCGGGGCGGCCAACCTGGGCAGATCGAAGGCCTCCGCCGTGCGCCAGAGGCTGATCGGGGGGGTGGATCAGGCGTACGGGATCGCCGCCGGCCCCGGCAACTACATCTACTGGTCTGACTCCTACAGCGACCGCATCAGCCGCGCCCACCTCTCCTATGACAAGCGCGGCCGGCTCCACGTCCAGGTGACGCGCAACTTCATCACCGGCGCGGACCACCCCGAGGGCGTCGCGGTCTCCGGCGGCTACATCTACTGGGTCAACCACGACCTGTACGGCTCGATCGGCCGCGCGCGGCTCAACGGCAGCGACGTCAACCAGAACTTCGTCCCCAGCGAGTCCTCCAGCGGGCTCAACGACATCAACTACGCGTGCGGGCTGACCGTCACCGGCAGCTACATCTACTGGGCCGACCGCAACCAGAACTCGATCGCGCGCGCCAGCACCGCCGACGGATCGGGCGTCACCCAGCTCATCACCGGCCTGGACTCGCCGTGCGGGGTCGCCGTGAGCGGCGGCCAGATCTACTGGGCCAACGACGTCACGGGCGGCTCGATCGGGCGCGCCAACCTCGACGGCTCCGGCGTGGAGAACACGTTCATCACCGGCACCCACGGCCCGTGCATGCTGACGACCTCCGGCGGCTACCTCTACTGGACCAACGGCGGGGGCGGAACGACCGCCTCCACCCTGGGCCGGGCGAGGCTCGACGGCTCCGGCGCCACCGAGCGCTACGTCACCGGCGCCCACAGCCCGTGCGGGGTGGCCGTCAACGGGTTCACGTTCAGGGTCAGGCACGCGAAGCGCCGCTGAGGCGGCGGGCACGACGCGGTCGCGCGCGGCGGGCGGAACTTTCTGCCCCACCTAGCCTATTCCGAAGTCACGCAGAAAGTTCCCCGCGGACGGCCGCGTCCTAGGGTTGGGGCCTGCGGCGGACGGCCGCGTCCTAACGTTGGGGGCGATGGCCGAGACCGCAACCGAGCCGATGCCCGACGAGCTGAGCCCGCGCCGCCTGCGCCGCCGCCTGCTGGAGATCGCGCTCGTGGTCGCGCTGGTGGTCGTGGTGGTGCTCGTCGGCCCGGGCCTGGGCAGCCTCCGTCACCAGCTCGAACGCGCGAACGCCGCCTGGCTGGGCGCCGCCGTCGCGCTCGAGCTACTGTCCGCCCTCTCCTACGTCGTGATCTTCCGGGCCGTCTTCTGCGCGCGGATGAGCTGGCGGCTCAGCTACCAGATCGGGATGGCCGAGCAGGCGGCCAACTCGGTGCTGCCGGTCAGCGGGGCGGGCGGGCTCGCGCTCGGCATCTGGGCCCTGCGCCGGGGCGGGATGAGCACCGAGCACATCGGGCGCCGCACGGTCGCGTTCTTCTTCTTGACCAGCATGGCCAACGTGGGGGCGGTGATCGTCTTCGCCCTCCTGTACCTGGTGGGGGCGCTGGGCGGCGACCGCGATCCGGCGCTCACCTACACGTTCGGAATCCTGGCCGTGCTCGCCACCGCGATCGTGCTGGCGTTTCCGGCGCTGCTCGGCGGGGGCGCGCGCCGCCCCGAGCCGGCTCGGCACGCCGGCCGGCTCAGCCGTGCGGCGGCCTTCCTGCGCTACTCGCTCGCCCAGGGGGTGCGCGACGGCCTGCTCCTGCTTCGCCGGCGGTCGACGGGCGTGCTGGTCGGCTCCCTGGGCACGCTGGCGTTCGACCTCGCGGTGCTCGGTGCGACGTTCGCGGCCTTCGGCCACTCCCCGCCGCTCGGAGTCCTCGTCCTCGGCTACCTGATCGGCCAGCTGGGCGGCAACCTGCCCCTGCCCGGCGGCCTCGGAGGCGTGGACGGCGGGTTGATCGGCACCTTCGCCCTCTACCACCAGCCGCTGGCGGCGACCACGGCGGCGGTGCTGGTCTACCACGCGATCGCCCTGTGGGTCCCGGCGAGCCTGGGCAGCGTCGCCTTCGTCCAGCTGCGGCGGACGCTGGAGCGCGACGACCAGCCGGCGGCGGTGTGCGAGCCGCTGAGCGACCCGATCGACCCGGCGCCCAGGGCGGCGCTGGCGGGGTAGGCGGCCTCGCTTCAGAACTCCGCGGTCGCCGGCAGCCCGGCGTAGTTCTCGGCCAGGCTGCGCGCGGCGGCCCGCGAGCGCGCCAGGTACTCCAGGCGGGCCAACTGGAGCCTGCGCTCAAACGGCCCCTGTCCCAGGTCGTTCAGGAGCTGGGTCATGAAGTTGGAGAAGTCCTGTGCCCGCCAGACCCGGCGCAGCGCGAGCTGCGAATAGCGCGCGATCGCCTCCGCCGAGCCCTCCCGGTAGAAGCGCACGAGCGCGGCCGCCATCAGCCGCGCGTCGTTGACCGCCAGGTTGAGGCCCTTGGCGCCGGTGGGCGGAACGATGTGGGCGGCGTCGCCGGCCAGCAGCAGCCGCCCGTGCTGCATCGGCTCGCAGACGAAGCTGCGCATCGGGGTGATCCCCCTCTCGAGCACGGGCCCCTCGTTGACCCGCCACCCCTCGCTGGCCAGCCGCACCTGGAGCTCCTCCCACACGCGCTCGTCGGGCCAGTCCTCGAGCCTCTCCCGCAGCGGCACCTGGATGTACAGCCGGCTCACGGCAGGTGAGCGCATCGAGTGCAGCGCGAACCCGCGCTCGTGCCAGGCGTAGATCAGCTCGTCGGTGGCGGGCGGGGCCGTCGCAGCCGGCGACGAAGTCGCAGCGATGCTCCTCGCGCGCCCCCGACGCGTCGAGGTAGCTGACCCGCGGCCGCTCCGAGGTCAGATCGTGCACGGCGGCCTCGGAGATCCCGAAGCGCACCTCCACGCCGCGGGCGAGGGCGCAGGCGATCAGGTCCTTGAGCACCTCGTGCTGGCCGTAGATCGTCACCCCGCGGCCGGTCAGCTCGGCGATCGCGATGCGGGTGGTGTGACCGGGGCGGCGCAGGTTGATGCCGTCGTGCGCGAGCCCCTCCCGGGCCAGCCGCCCGCCGCAGCCCAGCTCGTGCATGAGGTCGACCGTGTTCTGCTCCAGCAGCCCGGCGCGGTTGCGCGCCTCGACGTGCTCGCGGGTGCGGTCCTCCAGGATCACGCACTCGATCCCCGCCCGCTCGAGCGGCAGTCCCAGGGTCAGGCCGGCCGGCCCCGCGCCGATGATCGCGACCTGCGTCCTCACCGGCTCAGGCTATGCGATGCTGAACCCCCGGTGGCCGACGAGACGCCGACAAGGTACGCGCGCGAGCCCGAGGGCACGCACCCGCCGCTCGACCACCCGCCCTACCGGTCGACGGCGCTGCGCCACCCGCTCCGGCCGCTGGTCTACCTCCCTCACACCATCACCGAGATCACCGGCCCCCAGCTCGGCCCCGAGCTGGTCCACGGCGAGCGCGACAGCGACCTGACCGCGCAGCACGAGGGCTGCCCGATCGGCGAGCGGATCATCGTCTCGGGCCGCGTGCTCGACACCGAGGGCAAGCCGCTGCGCGACACGCTGGTCGAGATCTGGCAGGCCAACGCCGCCGGGCGCTACCGGCACGTGTGGGACCGCTGGCCGGCCGAGCTTGACCCCAACTTCTCCGGGGCCGGCCGTGCCCTCACCGACGCCGAGGGCCGCTACCGGTTCATCACGATCAAGCCCGGCCCCTACCCGTGGGGCAACCACGACAACGCCTGGCGTCCGGCCCACATCCACTTCTCGCTGCTCGGCCGGGCGTTCGCCCAGCGCCTGGTCACCCAGATGTACTTCCCGGGCGATCCGCTGATGGAGTCCGACCCGATCTTCAACTCGGTGCGGGACCCGGCGGCCCGCGCGCGGATGATCTGCCGCTTCCGCCTGGAGGAGAGCGTCGACCACTGGGCGCTGGCCTACGAGTTCGACATCCGCCTTCGGGGACCGGCGGCGACGCCGTTTGAGGAGGCCCATTGAGCGCCGGCGCGACGCCCTCGCAGACCGTGGGTCCGTACTTCGCGCTGGGGCTGCCGTGGGAGCGGGGGCCGGTGGTCGTCCCGGCGGACACGCCGGGCGCGATCCGCGTCCGCGGCACGGTGTTCGACGGTCGGGGCGAGCCGGTGCCGGACTCGCTGCTCGAGACCTGGCAGGCCGACCCGGAGGGAAGGTTCGCCGACATGCACGGCTTCGGTGGGCCCTCGCGGCTGAGCGGCTTCCGCGGCTTCGCGCGCTGCGGCGCCGAGGACGGGGACGGCTCGTTTGAGATCGTGACGGTCAAGCCGGGGCCGGTGCCCTGGCCGGGCGGCGGGCAGCAGGCCCCGCACATCGACGTGTCGGTGTTCGCGCGGGGGATGCTCCAGCGCTGCGTGACGCGGATCTACTTCGCCGACGAGGCCGAGGCCAACGCGGCCGATCCGGTGCTCGCCACCGTCGCCCCCGACCGGCGCGGCACGCTGCTGGCGGAGCCGATCGACGGCGGCTACCGCTTCGACATCCACCTTCAGGGAGAGGATGAGACCGTCTTCTTCGCCATCTGAGGGCCTCTTCTCCGGGATCTACGCCCGGGGCGGCGCGGCCGCGGCGGTCGGCGACGAGGCCTGGGTGCAGGCGATGCTCGACGTCGAGGCGGCCCTCGGCGCCCCGCGTCTGGCGGCGGCCGAGATCGACGTCGCGGCGCTCGGGCGCGAGGCGGCCGAGCACGCCTCGCCCGTCGTGCCCCTGGCCCGCCGCTTCCGCGACACCCATGAGGGCGCCACCTCGCAGGACATCCTCGACACCGCGATGATGCTGGTGGCCAAGCGCGCGCGGGAGCCGATCCTGGCTGATGCGGTGGCGGCGGCGGACGCCGCGGCGGCGCTGGCCGAGCGCCACCGGGCCACCCCGGTGATGGGCCGGACGCTCCTCCAGGACGCGCTGCCCACGTCGTTCGGCCTGCGCGCGGCGGGGTGGATGGTGGCGATCGACGAGGCGGCGGCCGAGCTGCGGGCGGTGCCGCTGGCGGTGCAGATGGGAGGGCCGGTCGGGCACCGGGATCCACGGGCCGCCGCGCGGGTCGCCGCCGCGCTCGGGCTCGAGGAGCCGGTGATCCCCTGGCACACCGACCGCGTCCGCCCCGCCCGCCTGGCCTCGGCGCTGGGTGTCCTTTCCGGCGCGCTGTCCAAGGTGGCGCGCGACGTGACGCTGTCGGCCGGGGTTCTATGGGAGGGGGTGCCGGGGCGCGGCGGCTCGAGCGCCATGCCCCACAAGCGCAACCCGGTGGCCGCCGTGTCCACTCTGGCGTGCGCGCGGCGGGTGCCGGGGCTGGTGGCGACGATGCTCGCCTGCATGGAGCAGGAGCAGGAGCGGGCGGCCGGCGCCTGGCAGGCCGAGTGGGGGACGCTGTCGGATCTGCTGCGCCTCACCGGATCGGCCGCCGCCTGGGCGCGCGACCTGCTCGAGCACCTCGAACTCGACGCGGACGCGATGCGCGCCGGCGCCGGCGAGGGTGCCGATCTCGGGTCCTCCGCGGAGCTGATCGACCGCGCGCTGGAGGCCCACCGCCGGTGACCGAGCTGCACCACGAGATCACCGGCCCACCGGACGCCCCGGTCCTCCTCATGGGGGGCTCGCTGGGAACCACGCTGGGCATGTGGGACGGCCAGCTCCCCCTGGCCGAGCGCCTTCGGCTCGTGCGCTTCGACCATCGCGGCCACGGCGGCTCGCCGGTGCCGCCCGGGCCATATGAGATCGAGGACCTGGGGCGCGACGTGCTCGAGCTGATGGACCGGCTCGGAGTGGAGCGAGCCCACTACTGCGGCCTCTCGATCGGGGGAATGGTGGGCATGTGGCTCGGCGCAGGCGCTCCCGAGCGGATCGACCGCCTGATCCTGATCTGCACCGCGGCGCACATGCCGCCCGCCTCGACGTGGCGGGAGCGGATCGAGACCGTGCTGGCGGCGGGGTCGGTCGAGCCGCTGGCCGACGCGACGCTCGGCCGCTGGCTCACCCCGGAGTTCGCAGCGGCGCACCCCGAGCTCAGGGACCGCATCCGCGCGATGCTGGTGGCGACTTCCCCGGAGGGCTACGCGGCCTGCTGCGGCGCGATCGAGCGGATGGATTTGCGGGCCGCGCTGCCCGCGATCCGCTCGCCCACGCTGGTGATCTCGGGCGACCGGGACCCCTCCACGCCCGTGGCCAACCAGGTGGAGATCGCTCGGGCGATCCCGGGCGCCCGCCACGAGATCGTCGGCCCAGCCGCCCATCTGGCCGCGGTGGAGCGGCCCGAGGAGGTGAACCGGCTGATCATGGAACATCTCTGCGATTAGGAGGAACCGTGGCCCCACGTGACAAGCCCCCCTTCCGCGCCGACCACGTCGGCAGCCTGCTGCGCCCGCCCGAGCTGCTGAGGGCGCGAGAGGACCACGCCGCCGGGCGGATCGGCGACGCCGAGCTGAGGGCGGCCGAGGACGAGGCGATCCGGGAGGCGGTCGCCCTCCAGCGCGAGGTGGGGCTGCGCACCGCCACCGACGGCGAGTTTCGCCGCGCCTCCTGGCACATGGACTTCATCTACGCCCTGGACGGGGTCAGCAAGGCGCCGGGCGACCTGAAAGTCCAGTTCCACAACGAGCAGGGCGACATCGAGTTCACCCCGGCGGCGATGCGCGTCGACGGCCGGCTGGGGATCTCGGAGACGATCTTCGGCGAGGCGTTCGAGTTCCTGAAGACGTGCGTCTCGCCGGAGCAGACCGCGAAGCTGACGATCCCCTCGCCGAGCATGGTGCACTACCGCGGCGGGCGCGCCTCGATCGACCCCTCCGTGTACCCCGACATGGACGGATTCTGGGCCGATCTGGTCGCCGCCTACCGCGAGGAGGTGCGCCGCCTGGGCGAGCTCGGCTGCACCTACCTCCAGTTCGACGACACCAGCCTGGCCTACCTGAACGACCCCCGCCAGCGCGAGTACGTGCGCGAGATCGGCGGCGACGCCGAGCACCAGCACGAGGCCTACATCCGGCACATCAACGAGGCGCTGGCCGACCGCCCGCCCGGCATGTCGATCACCACGCACATGTGCCGCGGCAACTTCCGCTCCTCGTGGGTGGCCGAGGGCGGCTACGACTTCGTCGCCGAGGCGCTGTTCTCCGAGCTCCAGGTCGACGGCTTCTTCATGGAGTGGGACGACGCGCGCTCGGGCGGCTTTGAGCCGCTGCGCTTCCTGCCCAAGGGGAAGGTCGTCGTGCTCGGGCTGGTCACGACCAAGCGCGGCGAGCTCGAGGACCGCGACCTGCTCAAACGCCGCATCGAGGAGGCCTCGCGCCACGCCGACCTCGACCAGCTCTGCCTCTCCCCCCAGTGCGGCTTCTCCTCCACCGTGGAGGGGAACCTCCTGAGCCGCGAGCAGCAGGCCGAGAAGCTGCGGCTCGTGGTGGAGGTGGCGCGGGAGGTGTGGGGGTAGCCGTGGCCGAGCCCGCCGGCCCGCCGCTCGTCGCCGTGTGGAGCGACTACATATGACCCTTCTGCTACGTCGGCCTGGAGCGGGCGGCGTGGCTGGAGCGCCGGTTCGGCGCGCGGATCGAGTGGCGGCCCTTCGACCTGCACCCCGAGTACCCGCCCGACGGCATCCCCCGCGCGGTGCTCGAGCGCCGCTACGGCTGCGGCTTCGCCCAGCGGCTCAACGCGATGTTCGAGGAGGCCGGGCTCCCGCACGCCGAGGCGCTCGAGAAGGTGCCCAACTCGCGCCGCTCGCTGATGCTCGCCGAGCTGGCGCGCGAGCGGGGCGTGTTCGACCGTCTGCACCCGCTCCTGTTCGACGCCTACTGGGCGCGGGGCCTGGACATCGGCGAGGAGCGGGTGCTGGTGGGGGAGGCCACCGCCGCCGGTCTCGCCGAGGCCGAGGTCCTTAACGCGCTGGGCGACCACGGCTATGGCGAGCGGGTGGCCGCCCAGACGCAGGCGGCGCTTCAGATCGGCGCCACCGGCGTGCCCGCGTGGGTGATCGACCGCCGCGTGCTGGTGCCCGGCGCCCAGCCGCACGAGGTGTTCGAGCGGGTGCTGGAGCGGCTCGGGCACCGGCCGCGCGAGTAGGCCGGGCGCCGCCGCGGGGCGGGGCGCGCGCGGTGCGCGAGCGAGCGTCGCCGGAGAGCGTCGGCTATACGTGAGGTGACGGACCCTTCCACCGCGAGAGGAGCGACGCCATGCCCGAGACCCAGCTCAAGACCACCCAGCTCGGCGAGACCGGGCTCCAGATCACCCGCGTCGGCTTCGGCGCGTGGGCGATCGGCGGCGGGGGGTGGGAGTTCGGATGGGGCCCGCAGGAGGACGAGCAGTCGATCGCCGCGATCCACCGCGCCCTCGACCGTGGCCTGAACTGGATCGACACCGCGGCCGCCTACGGCTTCGGGCGCTCGGAGAGCGTGGTGGGGCGGGCGCTGGCCGAGATTCCCGAGCGGGAGCGGCCCTACGTGTTCACCAAGTGCTCGCTGCTCGAGGGGCCGGGGCGGAAGGTCGTGCACAACCTCAAGCGCGAGTCGGTCCTGCGCGAGGCGGAGGGGAGCCTGAAGCGGCTCGGGGTCGAGGCGATCGACCTCTACCAGATCCACTGGCCGAACCCCGAGGCGGACATCGAGGAGGGGTGGTCCGCGCTGGCCGAGCTCAGGGAGCGGGGACTGGTGCGGCACATCGGCGTGTCCAACTTCGACGTCGAGCAGCTGCGCCGCATCCAGCAGATCGCGCCGGTGGAGACGCTGCAGCCGCCCTTCTCGCTCGTCGCGCGCGAGGCCGAGGACGAGCTGCTGCCGTTCGCCGAACGCGAGGGGATCGGCGTGATCGTCTACTCGCCGATGGGCTCGGGCCTGCTGACCGGGGCGATGACCCGCGAGCGCGTCGAGCAGATGCCCGAGGACGACTGGCGCAAGCACGATCCGGACTTCCAGGAGCCCCGGCTCTCAAGGCACCTGGAGCTCGTGGAGCGGCTCAGACGCGTGGCGGAGCGCTACGGGACGACGCCGGGCGCGGTCGCGGTGGCCTGGACGCTCGCGCACCCCGCGGTCGACGGGGCGATCGTGGGCTTCCGCCGGCCCGACCAGGTCGACCCGATCCTTCCCGCCGCGGCCGAGCTCGAGCTCAGCGCCGAGGACCTGCGGGAGATCGAGGGGTCGGGGTGAGCGGGCGGCGGGGATGGGCTCGCCGTGGCCAGCGGCGGCTCACGCCGAGGTGGCGCTGACGACGGCGACCCCGGCGAAGATCACCGCCACCCCCGCCAGCTGGAGCGGGGCGAGGCGCTCGCCGAAGGCCAGCCGCCCCCAGCCAACCCCCATCGCCCCGGTGAGCGACGACAGGACGGCGGCCACCGGGATGCTCGTCCGCGCCCCAAGCGTGTAGAGGAGGAAGCCGCCGACCTCGCACGCGCCGGCGACGGCGAGCCAGCCCGCCTCGGCGACGCCGAGGCGTCGGAGTCGCCGCGCGGCAAAGAGGGGGAGCGTCACGACCAGCACCCCGATCAGGCGGGGCGGCAGGACGGCCCAGCCGGCGGGGACGAGCGACCCGGCGCGGCCGGTCGCGTACATGCTGAAGCTCATCGAGAGCGCGGCGACCGCGGCGATCAGGGCTGCTCGCCTGTCGTCGCGCATCAGGCCGCGCACCCCGGCGACCAGCGCCTCGTCGGCCGGGTCCGGCCCCTCACGGGGCGAGGTCATGATCACGCCGGCCACGACGAGGACCATCGCCCCTGCCGTGGCCGCTTTGATCGACTGCCCGCCGATGACGGCGATCACCGCTGCGAGCCCGCCCTCGGTGGACACCAGCGGCATGACCACGCCCATCGCGCCGGTGCGCAGCGCACGGTAGAGCAGCAACAGCCCGGCGACGTTTCCGCCGCCGCCGATCGCGAGCCACAGGGCGGAGCTGCCCGACAGCGCCGGCGCCCCGCCCAGGGGCAGCGCCACGGCGAGGATCGCCAGCCCCACGAGCATCACCCAGGCAAGCGTCACCATCGGGCCCAACGCGTGGGCGGCACGCGCCGCGAAGACGTTGCCCAAAGACCAGACCAGCGCGGCTCCGAGGCCGCCGAGTGCCGCCGTCATCGCGGCGAGGGTCGCAGATTCGCGTTGCGCAATTCGCGGCGCGCGTTGCGCAACTAGGGCCGCGCGTTGCGCAATTCGCGGTGGCTCTTGACACGGGCTCGGCAATGGTGAGAAAGTCCGCCGACCGCAGTCGCAATCGATTGCGCAACCGATTTCGGGCACCGGGTTGCTCCCTTGAGAACTGTCAGGCTTCACGACGTTGCCGTGCGCGCGGGCGTCTCGACGTCGACCGCGTCCCGCGCCCTGAACGGGATCGGCCAGCTCTCCGACGAGACCCGGCATCTCGTGCGGCAGGCTGCCGCCGAGCTGGGCTACTCGCCCTCGCCCGTGGCTCGCTCCCTGCGAACGCGGCGCTCCAAGACGGTCGGCCTCGTCGTGCCCACGATTAGCCACGCCTTCTACGCCGCGGTGGCTCAGGGCGCCCAGGCCGTGCTGGACGCCGCCGGCTACCGGCTGATCCTGATCGACGCCGGCGAGGCGCCCGCCTCGATCGCGCAGGCGGTGCGGACGCTGGTCGAGCACGAGGTCGACGGCCTGCTGGTCTCCTCCGCGCCGCTCAGCGCCGCCCAGTTCGACGAGCTGTTCGCGGGCAAGCCGGCCGTGTTCCTCGACGAGTCGGTGTCCGGCGCGGGAGCCGGAACCGTGGTGCTCGAGAACGCGCGCGGCATACGCATGCTCGTCGAGCACATGGTCGGCCACGGACACGATCGGATCGCCTATATCGGCGGGCCGGCCAGCCGCACGAGCGGCGCCGAGCGCCTAGAGGGGTTCCTGTCGGGCATGCGGGACTTCGATCTCCCCGCGCTGCCGTCCCTGATCCGTGAGGGGGAGTGGACGATCGCGAGCGGAATCGAGCATGCCCGCTGCCTGCTCGAGCTGACGCCGCGGCCGACGGCGGTGATCACCGCGAGCGGCGAGCTCGCCCTCGGCGTCCTGGCCGCCGCCCGCCGTCGCCATGTCGCCGTGCCGCGCGATCTGGCCCTCGCCTGTTTCGACAACCTGTACTTCGCGCCGCTCCTGCAGCCCGCCCTCACCTCGGTCGGCTACGACGCCCACCTGATCGGGCGGGCCGGCTCCCAGCAGCTCCTGAAGGCCATCGACCAGCACCCGACTGAGCCTCAGCGGATCGACGTCAGCCTGATCGTTCGCCGCTCCTGCGGCTGTGATTACGACCCGGCCTCCGAGCTCTCGACGGTGCCCTCGTGACCGCGGTGGCGACGCCTGGCTCCTCAGTGGTGGGTTCGGCGGCGCCCGGACCGAGGGCCCGGGCAGGTGCCGGCTCGATCGAGTTGCGGGACGTCTCCAAGCGCTACGGCGACCACGTGGCCCTGCACCCGCTCGACCTCCACATCCAAGCGGGGGAGTTCTTCTGCCTGCTGGGGCCCTCCGGCTGCGGGAAGACCACGACGCTCAACCTGATCGGCGGCTTCGTCCGGGCCTCCACCGGCGAGATCCTGATCGAGGGCACGCGCGCCAACGACATTCCGCCGCACAAGCGCAACGTCAACACGGTCTTTCAGAACTACGCGCTGTTTCCCCACCTGAGCGTGCGCAACAACGTCGGATTCGGGCTGAAGATGGCCCGGGTGCCCAGGCGGGACGCGGATGCTCGCGTCGATGAGGCGCTGCAGCTCGTGGGGCTCGAGCAGTACGCGGAGCGCTTTCCCAGCCAGCTCTCGGGCGGGCAGCAGCAGCGGGTGGCGGTGGCCCGCGCGCTGGTCAACCGCCCGGCGGTGCTGTTGCTCGACGAGCCGCTCGGCGCGCTCGACCTCAAGCTGCGCAAGCGCTTGCAGGTCGAGCTGGCGCAGATCCACCGCGAGGTCGGCACCACCTTCGTGTTCGTCACCCATGACCAGGAGGAGGCGATGGCGATGGCCGACCGGATCGCCGTGATGAACGAGGGGCACGTGGAGCAGGTCGGCTCGGCCCGTGACATCTACACGCGGCCGGCCTCCCGGTTCGTGGCGGGCTTCATCGGCGAATCGAACTTCATCGCGGTGGAGTGCCGTGACGGAGTGGCTCTCACCGCCCGCGGCGGCATTCCGCTTCCGGCGCCCGACGGCGCCGAGAACGGAAGGGCGACGCTCATGGTGCGCCCGGAGTCGGTGCGGCTGGCGCCGGCTCAACCGGAGGACGGGGGGCTCATCGGCAGGATCGTGAAGCTCTCGTTCCTCGGGAACTTCGTCCGCGCGAGCATCGAGTGCTCCGCCACCGACGACTTCCTGGTCGTGGACATGTCCACCGAGCCGAGCGCTGGCATCAGAGAGGGCGAATCAACCCGGCTGCGATGGGAGGCCGACGCGGCAGTGCTGTTTCGCGAAGACAACCCATAACGAAGTGAGGATGAGGAGATGATTGAGAACCTGATCACCCGCCGGCAGGCCCTGAGGACCGGGGTGGCTGGGATCGGCGCGGTGGCGCTGGCCGGTTGCGGGAGCTCCAGCTCAGGCGGTTCGGGTTCCGGCGCAAAGACCGGCCCGGTGACGCTGAACATGCTCACCTGGAACGACCACTACGACCCGCAGAACCAGCTCCCGGCGATCAAGCGCCAGACCGGCATCAGCGTCAACGTGACGCTTGGCTCCGATGACGCCGGGATGTTCATCAAAGCCAAGCAGAGCGGCGACTTCGACATCGTCTCGGCCGACGCCCTGTGGGTGCCCTACTACTACCAGCAGGGGCTGATCGAGCCCTTCGACATCAACTCGTTTCCCGTGGCGCAGCAGCTCTACTCCGTCTCGCGCCAGTTCCAGATCTGGGAGAGCTCGGCCGGCTATCTCGCCTACCCGCGCGCCTGGTCGGCCCTGCGCATCTACTACAACCCCAAGTACGTCTCGCCCGCTCCGACCTCGTGGGAGGTCCTGCTCGACCCCAAGTACCACGGCAAGTTCGTGCGGGAGAACCAGCCCACCGACATCGTCGCCGAGGCCGGGCTGGCGACCGGCTCCAAGGACCCGTACAACATGACCGACGCGGAGCTCAGTCGCGCCAAGCAGTTCCTGGAGGCCTCCAAGCCGGCCTACCTCACGCTGGTCTCGCAGAACACGGGAGTGGTTCGCGCCCTGGCCAACGAGTCGGCCTGGTTCACCTCCGAGAACCTCGGCACCGACCTCCGCGTCAAGCAGGCTGGCGGTCCGGTGATCAAGGCCGCGGTGCCCAAGGAGGGCGTCGTCGGCTGGCTGGACGCCGAGATGAAGATGAAGTCGCCGCACGCCAACCGTTTTGAGCAGTTCATCAACGCCTGGGGACAGGCGCAGTACATCCCGCCTCTCTTCAAGCAGTTCAAGGAGGCGTGGTTCAACGAGAAGGCCTACAAGCTCCTGGTCAACCAGGGGCAGGGCGAGGTGGCCGACTCGCTGCTGTACAACCAGCCCGAGGAGGCCATCAAGGCGCACCTGAAGGGGCCCGCCAAGGACCCCAACGCGTACATCAACGTGTTCAACCAGGTGTTCGGGGCCTAGCCGCCCGGGCCGCCCGCCTCGAGGTCGACCAACGTGTCGATAGCCCGTCCCGTAGCGACCGCGCCGGTCGGAGGGGGTGCTTCGCGGCTCCCCCTCCGCCGGACGGTGCTGGCCCTCTCCGCCTACCTGGGCTTCGCCCCGGCGATGGTGCTGTTCGGCGTCTTCTTCGCCGCGCCGATGGCGCTGATCGTGGCCTACAGCTTCTGGACGCAGGACGGCTACAACGTCGCGGCCCACTGGACGTTCGCCAACTACCAGCAGGTGTTCAGCACCGCCGTTTACGTCAACACCTTCCTCACCACCCTGTGGATGACGACCGCGGCCACCGTGCTCACGCTCGCCGTGGCCCTGCCCTTCGCCTACTGGCTGGCTCGCCACGTACGCCGGCGCTGGCAGCGCCCCCTGCTCTTCCTCGTGATCCTCCCCTTCTGGGTGAGCTACCTACTTCGCGTCACCGCGTGGACGATCATCCTCGGCAACAACGGGGCGCTCTCCCGACTGCTCGGGCTGGTCGGCCTCAGCACGCCGTCATGGCTGCTGTACGACCGGCCGGCCGTGATCTTCGTCCTCGTCTACCTGTACTTCCCGTTCGCCGCGCTCACGCTGTTCGCGGCGCTGGAGCGCTTCGACTGGAGCCAGCTGCACGCCGCGATGGATCTCGGCGCGACCCACGTCCAGGCGGTCCGGCGCGTGATGCTGCCCCAGATCAAGCCCGGGCTCACCACGGCGGTGATCTTCGTGTTCATCCCGATCCTCGGCGAGTACCTGACCCCGGAGCTGGTCGGCGGCACCCGCGGCGTGATGATCGGCAACCTGGTCGACAACTTCTTCCAGGAGGCGCAGTACGCGGAGGGGGCGGCGATCGCGCTGCTGATCGCGGTCGTCGTGACGGTCCTGCTCGTGGTGTTCCGCAAGTCGCTCGAGGTGGGTGAGATGTATGGCCGGTGAGGCGGGCGCCGTCGAGGTCGTCGCGCCGCACGCCCGGCTTGTCCGCCGGGCGCTCGGCGGCTGGGCCTGCCTGATGTACGTGTTCCTGTTCGGCCCGATCGTCCTGCTGATCCTGCTCAGCTTCAACAAGAACCCGTTCGGCACGTTCCCGATCACCGGCTGGACGTTCCACTGGTTCTCGAGCATCGCGTCGAGCCCGGATCTGCAGGACGCGATCAAGACCTCGCTGCAGGTCGCCTTCGAGGTGACGGTGATCGCGACCGTGGTGGGCACCGCCGCGGCCTTCCCGCTCGTGCGCAGCCGGTTGCCCTTCCGCACCGGGTTCCGGATCGCCTTCACCCTGCCGATCATGATCCCCGGCGTTCTGATCGGGGTCAGCCTGCTCTCCTTCCTGCGCAACGTCCTCGGCGTGCAGCTCTCGCTCCAGACCGCGGTGATCGCCCAGGCCGTCTACACCACTCCCTTCGTGCTGCTGATCGTCGCCTCGCGGCTGGAGGGCTTCGACCGCCAGCTGGAGCGGGCGGCGAGCGACCTCGGCGCGAACGCGCTGCGGCGCTTTCGCTACATCATCCTGCCGCTGATCGGCCCGGCGGCGTTTGCCGGAGCGCTGTTCGCCTTCACGCTGTCGCTCGACGAGTTCGTCATCACCTTCTTCGTTATCGGCGCCCAGGTCACGCTGCCGATCTACATCTACACCCAGATCAAGTTCGGCATCACGCCGGCGATCAACGCGGTGGCCACGCTGCTGATCGTCGGCTCCCTGACGATCACGGGCCTCGGCCTCACCGTTCCGCGGCTGCTGGGCGCGGGCTACCGCCGGCTGGGGGCCCGTCGGAGGCTCCACTCCGCCCGCGCCGAGGAGGTGGTCATGTGAGCGAGGACCGCCAGCCTCTCGCCGACGGGCGGCTGCGGGTCGGCGTCGTGGGGTGCGGGGTGATCGCCCAGGTCATGCACCTGCCCCACCTGCTCGAGCTCGACCACCTGTTCGCGCTCCAGGCGGTGTGCGACATCTCCGAGCCGACCGCCCGCGCCTGCGCCGCCCGGTTCGGCGGGCCGGCCGTGTACACCAGCTGGGAGGCGATGCTGGAGCGCGAGGCCTCGCTCCAGGCCGTCCTCGTCCTCACCTCCGGCAGCCATGCGCCGGCTGCCATCGCGGCCGCCGAGCGCGGCCTGCACGTGTTCGTCGAGAAGCCCATGTGCCTCTCCCCCGAGGAGGGGCAGCAGATGCTCATGGCGGCGCAGCGCGCCGGGGTGCGGCTGATGGTGGGCACCATGAAGCGCTACGACCCGGCCTACGAGCGGCTGGTCGAGAGGCTCCCCGAGGCGGGGGAGCTGAGGCTGATCCGGGTCACGACGCTGGAGTCGCCCTTCGAGCCCTACGTCGAGGGCTACCCGCTGACGCCTCCGGCGGTCGCCCCCGCCGGGGTGCTCGAGCGGCTCAAGGCCGAGGACGCCGAGCGGCTGGCCCGGGCTCTGCCGGACGCCGACGAGGCGACGCGCTTCTGCTACCGGTGGATGCTGCTCGACAACCTCGTGCACGAGCTCAACGCGCTGCGGGGCCTCTTGGGGGAACCCGACGCGGTCAAGTACGCCGAGCTCGATCCGAAGGTGGTGAACCTGAGCCTCGTCTTCGACGGTGTCGACTGCCACCTCTCCTGGGTCGACCTCCCCGGAATCGCCCGCTACAAGCAGGAGCTCGCCTTCTACGGCCTCGACGCTCGCCTGACCCTCACGCTTCCCTCGCCCTACCTGCGCGGAATGCCGACCGAGCTCGCGATCGAGGGCGGCCGCGCCGGCACCTCGCACGCCTGGCGCACCGTCGAGACGGTCTCCTACGTGGAGGCGTTCAAGCGCGAGCTGATCGAGTTCCACGACGCGATCGACCAGGAGCGCCCGCCGCGCACCGACGGCCACGATGGCCTGCGCGACGTCGCCCTCTGCCAGGCGATCGCCCGGTGCGCCCTGAGCGGCCGGCGGATCGAGAGGCCGAGCGAGCTGGAGCGGGAGGGGGTGGTGGCGTGAGACCGCCCGCCGGCGGCATCGCGGTGGCCAACGCGCCGTGCAGCTACGGCGCGTTTGAGATGACGGTCAGGGTCGATCCGAACGTTCCCGATCCCGTCGCGCTCCTGGAGGCGGTGGCCGAGGCCGGCTACAGCGGCATCGACCTCGGGCCGCTCGGCTACCTCGGCACCTCGGCCGAGCTGCCCGGCCGCCTGGCGGAGCAGGGGCTGTCGCTGGCCGGCGGCTACTTCGAGGTGGCCTTCAGCGATCCGGACACGGAGCGTGACGCGCTGCTGCGCCTCGACGCCCTGCTCGACGTCTTCGACGCCTGCGAGGCGGCGCGGGACGGTGTCCCCCCGCCGCGGCCGACGATCGCGGACGCCGGGTCCTCTGCGCGTGCCGCGCATCCCGGCGTGGCCCAGCAAGAACGCGGCCTCGGCTGGGACGAGCGCGACTGGGAGCGCTTCGCGGCGACGCTCGATCGGCTCTCGGATCGCTGCCGCGAGCGGGGGTATGAGCCGACCTTCCACCCGCACACGGCGACCTATGTCGAGGCGCCGTGGGAGATCGAGCGGATGCTCGAGCTGACCGACGTGGGCGTCACGCTCGACACCGGCCACCTCCTTCTCGGCGGCGGCGATCCGCTGGCGGCGGTGGGCGAGTGGGACGGGCGGATCAACCACCTGCACCTGAAGGACGCGCGCCTCGGCGTCATCCGGCAGATCGTGGCCGACTCGGCGCCGGTGGAGGAGATCTGGCGGCGCAGGGCGTTCTGCCGGCTCGGGACCGGCGACGTGGCGCTCGAGCCCGTGCTCGAGCGCCTGCGCGCCGGCGGCTACCGGGGCTGGCTCGTCGTCGAGCAGGACATCCTCCCGGACCCGGCCGATCCTCACGGTCCCGCACGCGACCAGCGGCTCAACCGCGAGTACCTGCGCGCGCATGGGCTCTGACCCGGTCCGGGTCGCGCTGATCGGGGCCGGCCGGATGGGCCGCGTCCATCTCGCCGCCCTGCTCGAGGCGCCCGAGGTCGAGCTGGCCGGCGTGGTCGAGCCCGTGCCGGCGGTGCGCGAGGCGGTGGCGGCCCGGGGCGCCCCCACGTTCGCCTCCGCCGAGGAGCTGATCGAGGCGGAGCCCCGGCTCGACGGGGTCCTGATCGCCGCGCCGTCCACCCAGCACCGCGCGCTCGTGACCCGCTTCGCCGCGGCCGGGATCCACATCCTCTGCGAGAAGCCGGTGGGGGTGCGCGCCGCCGACGCTGAGGCGGCCGCCGCCGCGGCGGCCGACGCGGGCGTCATGCTCCAGGTCGGGTACTGGCGGCGGTTCGTGCCCGAGCTGCGGGCGCTTCGGGAGCGGATCATGGCGGGCGAGCTCGGCACGATCGCCCAGCTCTTTTGCCTGCAGTGGGATCACGAGCCGCCGACGGAGGCCTTCCGCGCCCACAGCGGCGGGATCTGCATCGACATGGGGGTGCACGAGTTCGACCAGGCGCGGTGGCTGCTCGGGCAGGAGTTCGGCTGGGTGTGCGCGGCGCCGGCCGGTCCCTCGTCGGCCCCTCGGGAGGCTGACGACCCCGACAACGCGCTCGTCCTCGCCGGGATGTCCGACGGGACCGCCGTGACCGTGTCGCTCGGACGGCGCTTCCCCCACGGCGACTCGTGCTGGCTTGAGGTGTGGGGCAGCGAGGGGTATGAGCGGGTGCCGTTCATGTGGGACGCCGAGGGTGACGCCGTGTTCCGCGCGAGCATGGTCCGCCAGATCAGCGCGTTCGCAGCGGCGATCCGCGGCCGCGCCCTGCGCGGCGCCACCGGCGCCGACGCGGTCGCCGCCCTGCGCGCGGCCGCGCTCGCGGCGCGGTCGCTGGCCGCGGGGGGGCGCCAGGTCCAGTGCGACGAGGAGGTCGTGGGCGCGTGAGACGCGAGGAGGTGGGAATCGGGATCATCGGCTACGGGACGATGGGCCGCGCCCACGCCTACGGGTACACGCTCGCGCCGCGCGTGCGCGCGCTTCGGCACCGGCCCCGCCTGCGCGTGATCAGCGGGCGCAACGCCGCGGCCGCCGCGGCGGTGGCGCAGCGGTGGGGAATCGAGCGCTCGGTCGCCGATTGGCGGGAGGTGATCGCCGATCCGGCCGTCGAGATCGTCGATGTCTGCACCCCGCCCGGCACCCACTCGGAGATCGTGCGGGCGGCGGCGCAGGCGGGCAAGGCGGTGCTCTGCGAGAAGCCGCTGGCGGCCGAGCTGGCGGGTGCGCAGCGGGCCGCGGAGGCGGTGCGCGCCGCCGGGGTGCTCGGCGCGATCGGCTTCAACTACCGGCGGCTGCCGGCGCTGGCGCTGATGAAGCGGCTGATCGAGGAGGGACGGGTCGGGACCCCGCGCCTGTGGCGCGGGGCATGGCTCTCGGACGAGTTCCTGGATCCCGAGCTGCCCTTCGACTGGCGCTTTCGTCGCAGCCTCGGCGCCAGCACCCTCGCCGATCTCGGCGCGCACCTGATCGACCTGGCCCTGTGGATGGTCGGGCGAGTCCGATCGGTCAGCGCGCAGGCGGAGACCTTCGTCTCCGCCCGTCCCGGCCCGGCGGGTGAAGAGGGCCTGGCGGTCGACGTGGAGGACGCGACCGCGGCGCTCCTGCGCTTCGACGGCGGCGCGCTCGGCGTGATGGAAACGGCGAAGGTCTGCCCCGGTCGCCCGTGTGACTTCACGCTCGAGGTCAACGGCACGACCGGCACGCTGCGCTTCGACTACGCGCGCCTCAACGAGCTCTGGTACGCCGACGCAGGCGACCCGCCGGAGGTGGGGGGGATGCGCCGGATTCGGGCCGAGGCCCCCGCCCACCCGCAGACCGAGGGGTGGTGGCCGGTCGGGCAGGGGATCGGGTACGGCGCCAGCTTCGTCAACCAGGCGGCCGACCTGCTCGCCGCCTGGCCCGACGGCCCGTGGGCGCCCGACCTCGACTGGGGGCTGGCGGTGCAGTCGGTCTGCGAGTCGGTCGAGCGTGCCGCGTCGGAGAACCGGTGGGTCGAGGTGGAGGAGGCGCAGTCCCGTGCCCTGGCGTGAGCCGGCCTCCTCCGGCCTGCGAATCCCGGCCGGGCCCCCGGACGCCGAGGGCACCATCCTCCGCGTGACCCCGGCCAGCGCCGGGTGGAGGTACGTGGGCTTCGAGGTCCTGCGCCTGGAGGGGTCGTTGGTGGCCCGGCGCCAGACCGATGGCCAGGAGGTGTGCATCGTCGTCGTGTCGGGCACCGTGACCGTCGAGTCTCCCTACGGGAGGTGGGAGGGGCTGGGCAGCCGCGCGGATCCCTGGTCGGGCAAGCCCGACGCGGCCTACCTCCCGCCGGGGAGCGAGTACGCGGTGTGGAGCGACGGTGGTCCGGCCGAGGTGTCGCTGTGCCTGGCCCCGGCGCCCCGGGGAGGCGCCGAGGCGAGGATCCTGCCGGGGGCGGAGATCGTCGCCGAGCGGCGCGGATACGGCGCGCAGGAGCGCCGGATCCACCCGATCCTGATGGGCGAACGCGACGCCGAGTCGCTGCTCGTCTGCGAGGTGCTGACGCCCGGCGGCCACTGGTCGAGCTATCCGCCCCACAAGCACGACCGCGACGACCCTCCGCGGGAGACCCTGCTCGAGGAGACCTACTACCACCGCATCGCCCCCGCGCAGGGCTTCGGGCTGCAGCGCGTCTACACCGACGACCTCAGCCTCGACGCGACGCTCTCCTTCGGCGATCGCGACTGCGTGCTGGTGCCGCGCGGCTACCACACCGTCTCCGCCCCTCCCGGCTACGACCTCTACTACCTGAACGTGATGGCCGGCCCGACCCGCCTGTGGGCGGTCGCCAACGACCCGCAGCACGAGTGGACGCTCGAGCCGCCGGGCGGCGAGCACTAGCCGGGCGCTACTTCACGTCGGGGTTGGGCAGCATCACGTCCCGCACGACCGCGACCAGGCTGTCGAGAGAGCCGATGAAGCCGCGCAGCGTGCGCACGGTCGGGCCGTAGGTGTCGAACTCCGCGGCGGTCAGGCCGTCCGGCTCGTACGCGCGGCGGAAGTCGGCGAAGTGGGTGTAGAGCTGGCTGATCACCGGCTCGGGCACGGGATCGTCGAAGCGCTCGACGACCTCGACCTCCGAGAGGTTGAAGCGCCGCTGCCAGGCGTGCGGAATGGTCAGCGTGATGTCGCCGCCGATCAGCTCCGACCAGTGGAGGTGGTGGCGGTAGGCCGCCGCCAGCAGCCGCGCCCGATAGCCGCGCTCGGCGTAGAGCGCGTGGGCGCGCTTGATCGTCGCGATCCCGGCCCAGTGGACGGCGGCCGGGTCGACGATCACGCCGTCGCGCGCCGCGACCACGCCGAGCCAGTCGTCGAGCCGGCCCACCATGATCGTGCAGACGGGCGACATGCGCTCGGTGGGCAGCCCGTCGGCTTCGCGCCGGCGCAGGCCCCTCTCGACCGCTTCGGCCACGGCCAGCGCCTGCGGCACGGTGAAGGAGACGGTGGCGTTGATGCTCACGCCGGCGGCGGTGAGCTCCTCGATCGCCTCCAGTCCGGCGCGCGTGGCGGGAATCTTGACCTGGATGTTCGGCGCGAGCTGCGCGAAGTGCATCGCCTGCTCGATCAGGCGCCGGGGGTCGCGGAACAGCTTCGGGTTGGTCTGGATCGAGAGGCGTCCCTTGCGCCCCTGCTCGCGTTCGAAGACCGGCAGCAGCAGCGCCGCCGCGCCGACGGCCATCTCCTCGATCAGCGCCCACGTCACCTCGTCCTCGGTCCACGCGGGGTGCTCGGCGGCGATCGCGTCGATCCGGTCGCGCCACCGGTGCATCTCCTTCTGCAGCACCTCCCCGACGATCGTCGGGTTGCTGGTCGCTCCGACCGCGCCCCGGTCGATCGCGTAGCGCAGCTCGTCGATCGCGCACGAGTCGTTCCAGATGTCGGTGGCGGTCGCGGCCGTCTCCCACAGCGGCCCCGCGCCGGGGCGGTCGCGCTCGGCGTCCGGGGGAGCGGCCGGTCGCGTCACGGTCTGCGTTGTCTCTGACATGCGCTTCCTCTCCTGGCTCAGCGTTCGACGAAGTAGCTGCCGCTCCCCTGGCCGCTGGCAAACCAGCGGCTGGTCACGGTCTTCTTGCGCGTGAAGAACTCGACGGCGTCGGGGCCGTGGGCGTGCACGTCACCCAAAAAGCTGTCCTTCCAGCCGCTGAAGGGGAAGAACGCGACGGGAGCGGCCACCCCGATGTTCACCCCGATCATCCCAACCTCCACCTCGTGGCGGAAACGGCGGACGGCGGCGCCGGACTCGGTGAAGATCGACGTGCCGTTGCCGAACCGGCTGCCGTTGACGATCTCGATCGCCTCGTCGAGGGACTCGGCGCGGATCACGCACAGAACCGGTCCGAACACCTCCTCCCGGGCGATCGCCATCTCGGGGCGGACGTCGTCGAGGATCGTCGGGGCGAGGAAGGCGCCGGCGGGATCGGTGCCCGGCGCCTTGCGCCCGTCGAGCACGAGCCGCGCGCCGTCGGCCACGCCGCGGTCCACCCAGGCGCGGATCCTGTCCCGCGCCTGGCAGGAAACGACCGGGCCAAGCTGGGTCTGCTCCTCCAGGCCGTCGCCGACCCGCAGCTCGCCTGCGGCCGCGACCAGCGGGCCGACCACCATCTCGTGCGCATCGGCCACGGTGACGACCACCGACCCGGCCATGCATCGCTGCCCGGCGGCCCCGAAGGCCGACGCGATGATGCCCTCGACGGTCTTCGGCACCACGGCGTCCGGCATCACGACGATGTGGTTCTTGGCCCCGCCGAGCGCCTGGACCCGCTTACCGGCTCTCGCCGCGCGCTCGTAGACGATGCGCGCCACGGGCGCCGAGCCGACGAAGGAGACGGCGTCGATGCCCGGGTGCTCGAGGATCGCCTCGACCGCGTCGCGCCCGCCGTTGACGAGGTTGACGACTCCCGCGGGCAGCCCCAGCGCGTGCAGCTCCTCGAAGGCGATCTGCTGCGTCAGCGGGACCTGCTCGGAGGGCTTGAGAATGAACGGGTTGCCGCACGCGATCGCGAAGGGCAGGAACCAGAACGGCACCATGGCGGGGAAGTTGAACGGGACTATCGCCGCGCAGACCCCGACCGGCTGGCGGAGCGTCTCGGCGTCGATCCCCGAGGAGTCGTCCTCCAGGATCCGCCCCTGCATCGTGGTCGGGACCGCGCAGGCGCACTCGACCATCTCGATCATCCGCGCGACCTCCGCGCGGGCGTCGGCGATCGTCTTGCCCATCTCGGTGGTGACCGACCGCGCCAGGTCCTCGCTGCGGGCGAGCAGGCGCTCGCGCAGCTCGAACAGCTTGCGGGCGCGGGCGATGGTCGACACCCCGCGCCACTGCGCCAGCGCCGTCCTGGCCGCGCGCACCGCCGCGTCGAGATCGTCCGCCCCCGACAGCGGCACGCGGGCGAGCACCTCGCCCGAGGCGGGGTTGACCACCTCCAGCTCCCCGGTCGCGGCCCGGGCCGGCGTCCACTCGCCGCCGATGTAGTTGTCCAACAGGCGTGTCGCCGTAGCGGTCATGTCTCTCCTTGGGTCATCTCGATCAGGGCTGCTCGAGGTAGGCGCGCCGGCGCCGGCGTGCGCGCTCGTAGGCCTCACGCGCCCTCTGCACCCCGGGGTCGGGCGAAACCTCGGCCACGGGGACGTCCCACCAGCCCTCGCCGTCGGGCGCCGCGGCGTAGCGGTCGGTCTCGATCGCGATCACCAGCGGGCCGTCCGGGCGCGGCTGGCGCAGCGCCGCGACGAGCTCCTTGAGCGTCCGAGCCCGCAGGACGCGGGCGCCGAGGCTCTCCGCGTTGGCGGCCAGGTCGACGGGGAGCGGGGGCGCCTGCGCCGGGTCGAGCGGGTCGAGCGGGAGGCTGTCGTTGGCGGCGAACCGATAGTGCGTCCCGAAGCCGGCGCCGCCGAGCGAGCGCGAGAGGGCGCCGATCGACGCGTAGCCGTGGTTGTCGACGAGCACGATCACGATCGGGACGCGCTCGGCCACCGCCGTCACGAGCTCCCCGGGCAGCATCAGATAGGAGCCGTCGCCCACCAGCACGAACACGTCCCGCTCCGGAGCCGCCAGCTTGACGCCGATTCCGCCGGGGATCTCGTAGCCCATGCACGAGTAGCCGTACTCGACGTGGTAGCCCTTGCCGAGGGGGTCGCGCGCCCGCCAGAGCCTGTGGAGCTCCCCCGGGGCCGAGCCGGCCGCGCACACGATCACGCCCGTCTCGCCGGCGGCGTCGTTGATCGCGCCGATCACGGCGGCCTGGGAAGGAGGCGCCTGCGAGCCGTCCTCGCCGCCGGCCACGGCCGCGGCGACCGTCTGCGCCCAGGCGGCGCTCTCCCGGGCGGCGCGCTCGCTCCACTGCGCCGGGCAGCGGAAGCCCTCCAGCGCCGTCGTGAGCTCTTCGAGCGCCACCCGCGCGTCGCCCGTGAGCGCGAGCCCGCTGTGCTTGGCGGCGTCGAACCCGCTGACGTTGACGTTGAGGAAGCGCACGCCGGGGGCCTGGAAGGCGGTCTTGGACGCGGTCGTGAAGTCACTCCAGCGCGTTCCCACCCCGATCACGAGGTCAGCCTCGGCGGCGAGCCGGTTGGCGGCCCGCGTGCCGGTGGCGCCGACCGCGCCGAGGCTCAGCGGGTTCTCCGAGACGAGCGCGCCGCGGCCGGCCTGCGTCTCGGCGACGGGAATGCCGGTCGCCTCGGCGAAGACCCGCAGCGCGCCAGTGGCCTCGCTGTAGAGCACCCCCCCGCCCGCGACCACGAGCGGCCTGGCCGCCCCGCGGATCAGCTCGGCGGCCCGCGCGAGGCTTTCGGGCGCGGGGGGCTGGCGGTGGATCGTCCAGGTCCGCGGCTCCAGGAACGCGCTCGGAACGGTGAGGGCCTCGCTCTGCACGTCCTCGGGGAGCGCCAGCACCGCGGCGCCTGTCTCGGCCGGATCGGTGAGGACCCGCATCGCCTCGAGCGCGGCGGACACGAGCTGCTCGGGGCGCTCGATCCGCGCGAAGAAGCGCGAGACGGGCCGCAGCGCGTCGTTCACCGAGACGTTCGCATCGTGAGGCACCTCGAGCCCCTGGAGCACCGGGTGGGGGGCCCGGGTGGCGAACGTGTCACCGGGCAGCAGCAGCACGGGCAGCCGGTTGATCGTGGCCAGCGCGGCGCCGGTGACCATGTTGGTCGCCCCCGGTCCCACCGACGACGTGCAGACGAAGGCGCCCAGGCGGTTGCGCTGCCGCGCGTAGGCGGCGGCCAGGTGGACCATCGCCTGCTCGTTGCGCGCCGGGTGGTAGGGGAGGAGGGAGGCGTGCTGCTTGAGCGCCTCACCCAGCCCGGCCACGTTGCCGTGCCCGAAGATCCCGAGGCAGCCGGCGAAGAACCGGCTGGCCACCCCGTCCCGCTCGACCTCCTGCACGCCGAGGAAGCGGACCAGCGCCTGGGCCACCGTCAGCCTGGCGCCGGCGTCGCTCAAGACCTTGAATCCCACTCAGTGGACATCATGTCCATTCTACGCCGGATCGAGGTTGGGATCAAGCCGATCATCGTCTCGTCCCGTCGGCACCGCGATAGCCGAGGGCGCGGGAGGCCTCCTCGGCGGCGTGGGTCACGAGCTCGGTCATCCGGGCCTCCGGCGCGAGCACGATCTGGCGGATCCCGCCGATCGAGAGCGAGCCCCTGACCTGGCCGGCGTGGTCGAAGATCGGAGCGCCCAGCGAGGCGATCCCCGGCGTCACGTCCTCGTCGGAGACCGCGTGGCCGCGGGCTCGCGTCGCGCGCAGCTCGGCTCGCAGCTCGGCCGGACCGTGAGGTGCCAGCGCGGTGCCGGAGGCGAGCGTCGAGGCGGCGATGTACTGCTCCCAGAGCTCCTCCGGCTCGAAGGCGAGGATGGCCCGGGGCGCCGCGCCCAGATGCAGCGGCATCGAGCCACCGAGCTGGAGCTCGAGGAGGGCCACGCGCGCGCCGGCGATGCGGTCGATGCACACCGCCTCGAAGCCGCGGCGGACGCACAGGAAGACGGTCTCGCGGGTCTCGGCGTGAAGCCTCTCCAGCATCGGGCGCGCGGCCTCCCGCACGTCGTAGCGGGAGACAACCGTGCTCCCGAGCGCGAACACCTTGAGGCTCAGGCGGTAGGAGCCGCGCCGCGCGCCGGGTTCGACGTAGCCGAGCTCGCGCAGCGTCGACAGCAGGCGGTAGACGCTGCTGCGCGGCTCGCCCAGCAGCTCGGCCAGCCGGGCCGGCGTGGCCTCGCCCTCGGCGGCGAGGCGCTCGAGCAGGCCCATCGCCCTCCCGAGCACGGACACCGGCCGATCCGCGCGCGGCGGCGCTGCCGCGCTCAGGCCTTCGCCCGCCTGCTCCGCGTCGCTCGCCCGGCGCCCCGGCTTGGGAACCATTGCGCTAGTCCATCACGTATGGCGACGCGGTGGCGAAACCTTGGCGGATTCCTTGCGCATACGCTAGGGAAATCGCCATCGTTCGGGGGGGCGCGGGGGGCGCGGGCGGCGCGGGCGGCGCGGCGGCGGGCGCGGGCGCCCGCGCCTCGGGCGCGCGTCTAGGTGAAGATGATCTGGCCGCCGGCGGCCAGGCCGTAGAACTCGCCCACGGTGATGATGTCCTGCACCTGGGGGACGAAGTCCTCCCTCGTCAGCCCGAATAGGTCGACCGAGGCCTTGCACGCGTACAGGCCGGCTCCCGAGTCGGCGATCATCTCGATGAACTCGGGGATCGGCGGGATGTCGAGCTTGTCCATCTCTGCGGCGAGCCGGTGGGTGATGAGCGCCGAGACGCCGGGGAACCCGCCCGCCCACGTCGCCAGATGGAGCCCGGGGTTGCCGACGGTGGCGACCTTGACGTGCTCGTGCTTGGCCCGGTTGATCGCGTCGAGCCCGAAGAAGGTGAAGAAGAGGTTGGCCTCGATGCCCTCCATGCGCGCCCCGTTGGCCATGATCAGCCCCGGGTAGATGCCCTCCAGCGAGCCCTTGGAGATGATGACCGAGACCTTCTCGATCGTCTTCTCGTCGCGCTCGGCGGTCTGTGGGTGTTGGAGCAGCTCTGTCATTTTCGTTCTCGCTTTCTAGATGCAGCCCCGCGGCTTGGGGATCCCGGCGATCTTCGCCGCGAGCTTCGCGGGGCCCTTGGGGAACAGCTCGTAGAGCTCCTTGATCGGCACGCCCGAGGCCTTGCCGAGGGCGCGGATCGACGGGGCGGACCCCGTCTCGAGATACCTGTCGCGCATGAACCTGATCACCTGCCAGTGGCGGTCGGTCAGGGGGTCGATCCCGTTGGCGAGCGCGATCGCGCGGGCCATCTCCTCGGTCCACTGCCCGGGATCCCGGAGGAACCCCTCGGGGTCCGTCTCGACGGGCACGCCCGCGTAGGTGAGGGTGCTCATTGGGTGTCTCCTTGCTCGGTTGCGGTGAGGTGCTTGCCGGCCATCGACATCTGGGGGGCGATCCCGGGGATGTCGTGGCCGGGGAGCAGCATGTGCCAGTAGATCGGCTGGAAGGCGAGCTTGGCGAGGTGGTTGATCCGCGACTCGCGCAGCAGGGCCAGCGGCCCGAGGTGGGGCTCGGGGTAGTGGCCGGGGAGCGGCTCGACCTCGTAGTTGAAGTCGATGAACAGCGCGCGGTGAAAGCCCGACTCGATGAAGCAGTTGACGTGCCCGTCGTAGCTTCCGGCTAGATCCTCCCCCTCCAGGTAGCGGCCGACGTTCTCGACCAGCGTCTCGCCCTGGAAGTGGGCGCCCGACCCGGCCTTGGAGGTGGGGAGGTCGGCGGCGTCCCCCAGCGCGAACACGTTCTCGGCGGCCTTTGAGCGCAGCGTGCGCGGGTCGGTGCGCACGAACCCGAGCTCGTCGCCGAGGCCGTCGGAGCGGGAGACGAAGTCGGCGCCGCCGTGGGCGGGGATCGCGACCAGCAGGTCGAAGGGGACCTCGCGCTCATCCCAGCTGATCAGCCGGCCGGTCTCCCCGTCGACCCGAGCGGCTGCGAACTCGGTCTCGAGCCCGATCCCCTTGCGCTCCAGCATCCCGGCGAGGTGCTCGGAGGCCACCGGCTTGGTGAACGCGCCATCCAGGGGCGTCACGTAGGTGATCTGCACCCGGTCGCGCAAGCCGCGCTCGCGCAGGTGCCAGTCGGCCAGGAAGGCGAACTCGAGCGGGGCGGGCGGGCACTTGATCGGCATGTCGAGCACCGCGACCACCAGCCGCCCGGAGTCCAGGCGAGCCAGCGCGTCGTGCAGCGCGCGCGCGCCGGGCAGCGAGTAGAACTCGAAGACCCGCTCGCCCCACCCCGGCCCGGTCAGCCCCTCGGTCTCCTCGGGCTGAAGCGACGCGCCGGTCGCCACCACCAGCACGTCGTACTCGAGCGTCTCGCCGTCGGCCAGCAGCACGGTGCTCTCGGCGCTCTGCACCCGATCGACCTCCCCGAGCCGCAGCTCGATCCCCCGGCGCAGCTGCTTGCGGCGCGAGCGGACGATCGCCTCTGGCTCCTCCATCCCGAACGGGATGAACAGCTGCCCGGGCTGATACACGTGGCGGTCGTCGCGGTCGACGACGACGATCTCAACCGCGTCGCCGTGGCGCCTGCTCAGGCGGTTGGCGGCCAGCGTGCCCGCCGTGCCGCCGCCCAGGATCACGATGCGCGGGGCCATGGGCAGAGGATGGGCGGCCCCCGCCACCCGGCCATCCGCGCAAAGCCGCAGGCCTGAGCGGGTCAACTACGGGCGCTCTGCGCTGCTGATCGCGGTGACCCCGGCCGCCGGTTGCTCGCCGTCCTGGCGTGCTCGGGACGATCTCAGCGGTGCGGGCGGGGCCGGCGCTTCTGACGCCGCCTGGTCGCGGTCGCGCTCGCCGTCGGCCCGCGCTGGCCGAGCGCGTTTTCGGCCGTGACCGTGACCGTGATGCGGCCCGACCTGGGCACTCCGCGCAGCACGAGCCGCGGGGACCGCACCAGGTACAGCTTGCGGGCGTGATCGGGGTAGGCGACGAGCACGAGGTAGCCGCGCGGCCGTTGGCCCGGCTGCCTCCAGGTGATGGTGAGCTTCGAGCCCGAGCGAACCGCGGCCAGCTTCAGCGGGTGGCGCGGGCCGGCGATCACCGGGCCGTAGTACGAGCCGACGCGGATCACCTTCTGGAGCATGCCGCCGTCGAGCACCTGCACGATCACGTACCGCCGGCCGCGCAGGCCCGGACGCAGCCGGTAGCGGATCTTGCCGCGCGCGCGTGTGGTGGAGAGGAGCAGGCGGTCGCCGCCGGGCCCGACCTCGCGGAACACGAGCCGCCGGCCGGACACGTGTTGCGTGCGCCAGGTGAGCGTTCGGGTGAGGCGCGCGCCGCTGAGGGTCGCATGCACGGTGGGGGCTGGCAGGCCGCGCGCCGCCTCGACGCTGAGAATCCCCGCCGATCCCGGCAGCGCGGCGAGCCGGTAGCGCCCCGCCGGCGGGCGGCTGAGCTCGATGTAGGTGGTGTCGTTGAGCGGGTCGGCGATCACGAGGTATCCGCGGCCGCGGATCATCGCCCGCCCCGCCGTCATCTGGATGCTGAGGGCGTGGGGGCCGGAGACCGACAACAGCGGCGGTGCACCGCGGCCAGGTACCCGGATGACCTCGAACGGCAGCCCCGCCGGGAGCCTGAGCGCGCCGACGGCCGCGGCGTGGGCGGTGCGCGGGAGCGCTCTGGCCGCCCTGGCGGGCAGGCTGACCAGGTTGGCCTCATAGCCTGAGAGGTCACACTGGTTCGGCTGGAAGGGCTGGAACAGGCCAGCCAGCTGGCTGAAGCTGCTCGGTAGCGTGCTCGGCCAGTAGGCGCCGATCGCGTAGTAGTCGGCGCCCGCCGAGGTGAACGGGTCCGGGACCGCCACACAGGCTGCCATGCCCTTGTTCGAGATCAGCGCGTTCGCGTTCAGCTTCAGCGAGAGAGCACATACGTTGACGGCGACCCCGCCGGTTCCGTAGATGTCGAAGCCGCTGGCGTCGGCGGCGCCGGCGAGCTCGAAGTCGGGCGTGATCCCGAACGTGCCACCGACGTGCGGGCACTGCGCGTTCAGGGCCTGGGCGAGCTTGAAAGACGCGGTGACCAGGGGGGAGCCCGGAAGGTCGTAGAAGCTGGCGCTGGCGTTGGCCAGGGTGATGAACCCGAGCAGCTGGAGCTGGCCGGTGAGCGTGAGCGCGAACGGGACGTCGTGCAGCACATACCCGTCGGGGATCCCCACGTTCTGGAGCCCGTTGATCGTGTCGTCCTGGTTGAACGCCGCGTTGAACCCCACGGTGCCCGAGAACAGGCTCGTCTTGGCGACCTCGGGGCCGAAGTCGACGGTCACCGAGCCGCCAAGCGACAACGGCGTGAAGGCCGCGTTGGCACTCAGGCCCGACAGCTCGAGCCCCTCGCCGATCGGGATCCCCGGTCCGTTGTAGCTGGCCCCGAGCGCGAGCGGCCGCCCGTTCTGCATCTCCAGGCAGGCCCCCACGCCGACCGGGGCCAGCGGGAAGAACAGCTCGAGGTCACCGAACCACGTGTTCGGCTGAGCCTCGGAGCCGGTGAAGCACGACGACTGGGAGGCGCTCGCGCACGCGCTCTGGTAGCAGAGCGTGAACGACGGCAGCTGCAGCGGCCCGAGCGTCGACTCGCCGACCTGGACCTGGACGCTCGCGAGCGATCCGTCGGCGTTGACCGTGCCCGTGCCCAGGGCGGTGATCCCGCCGAACAGTGCCGGGAAGCCGAGCACCGGGATCGAGATCTGGGCGCCGCCGGGGGTCGCGCTCGAGCTCGGTCCGAACGCGGTGACGCTCACCGAGCTGAGGATCGGGAACCCGAACCACGATGCGCTCGGGTCGGGGATCACGCCGATGGTCGAGTCGCCGCGGGTGTCGGTGGTGTAGGCGAAGCTCGCGGCGCCGGTGAGAAGCAGGAGGCGGCCGATCGCGAGCGAGTAGCCGCTGCTGATCGTGATCTGGTCCTTGGTCGTGTCGACCACCACGGTCTGCGTGGGCGGCCCCGACAGCGACAGGCCGTTGATCGTCACCGGGCCGTACCCGGTCCACTGGCTCGATGTCCCGTGAGCCCAGCACCCCGAGACGACGAACCCGGTCCCGGAGATGTTCAGGCCGCCGGCCAGCGTCACGCCGGATGGGCATGAGGCGCCGGCGGTGGTGAACGACAGCACCGCCCCGTGGATCGAGGAGTCGCTGGTCTGGAGCTGGAAGTAGTAGGTGGTGCCGGCGCTCAGCGCGTTCGTCAGGGTCGTGCTGAGCAGCTGGTCCTGGCCGGGCTGGACGATTCCGCCCTGGACGCTCGTGCCCTGGAGCAGGCCGCTGCGCTCGGTGTCGCCGGTCGAGTAGACCCAGCTGTAGGAGAGCGCGGTGTCCCCGGCGGCGACCTCGCCGTTGAGCGTCGCGCCGCTGTTGCTGATTGCGGTGGCCGGATCGGTGATCGCGCGCCCACCGGTCGTGAACGAGACGACGTTGCCGTAAGAAGCGGTGGTGTCGCCCGTCTCCGGCGCGAGGACCACGGTGCGGTAGTAGTAGGTGGTTCCGGGGGTGAGCCCGGTCACCGAGGCGCTCACCGGCGGGCACCACGGCCAGGCGCTGCCGGACGGGCACGCCGCGAAGCTGTTGGCATCGGGCAGGTACTGCCCCCCGGTGCTCGCGTAGGCGCCGAAGCTCGGGTCGGTGGAGTACTCGAAGTAGTACTCGACGTCGCTTGAGCTGATCCCGCTCTGGGCGGTCGTCAGGTCCTTGATGTCGAGCGTCCCGTTGAGGATCGCGCTTGACCCGAGGACGCTGGTGGCGGCGGTCGTGGTCGCGGTGGGGGTGATCGTGGTGAACGACGGGCAGCTCGTGCCGGACAGGCAGGCGTCGAAGGTGTCGTACGGGTTCGGGTTGGCGTGGGAGCCGTTCGGCTCGCAGTAGTACGGCCCGCCGGGCTGGCCCCCGACCGCGGCGCAGTGGATCGCCGCGTATTGGACGGTCTGTTCGGAGTTGAACCCGCCGAGCGTGACCGAATAGCTCGACGCGCACGGTACGGCCGGCGGATAGGGCGGGCCCCACCCGCTCCCGACGTTGGAGACGACCGAGCAGTAGTCGCCGCTGCCGTTCGCGCCGGGCGTGTAGCCGGAGCTCGTGCCCTCGAGCGTGGCCGAGACGACGCCCACCCGGACCACGGTCCCGTTGCTCACCGACCCGCCCGTGCTCTCGGTGGTGAACGACGGGCAGCTGGCGGGAGCGCTCGTGTAGCAGGGGTCGATCGCGTCCCACGGCGTGGTCCCCCCCGACGCCGGGGCGCACCCGCGTCCGTACCCGCTCGAGAAGTCGGTCGTGGCGCAGTGGATCGCCGCATACGAATATTGGGTGTCCGGTAAGAAGCTGGCCTGGCTGCCGACCGCGTCGGTTGTGTTCGAGTAGCTGGCGCTGCACGGGACCGCCTGGTAGGCCTGGCTCCAGCTGCCAGGCTGACTGGACGGCCAGTAGATGAACGAGCAGTAGTCGCTCGAGCTGTACCCGGACTCCTGGCCGGTCAGGGTCGCCGAGGTGCTGCCGATCTGGGTCGCCGGCTCGGTGGTCAGTGAGGCCGCCGCGCTGGCCGGGGCCGCCGCCAGGGCGCCGGCCACCAGCACGCCGGCGATCGTCGCCCTACGCGCCCAGCTCATCTGCCACCCGCCCGGCGCGCCGCTGGCCGGAGCGCAGCGACTCGAGCGCCGAGATCAGCTGCACGTAGCCGTCGAACTCGCGCGGCTGCTGCTCTCCCACGCGCAGCCAGCCGTGCGGCGGCTGGCCGTCGCGGTCGAGATCGAGCGTGATCCGCAACGGCTCTTGCACGGCGCGGGTTGCTGAGCTTCTGTCGATGGCGCGCAAGGTAGGCGGCCGAGGCCCGGCCCGCATCGGTGGCCGCCGCTGACATTTTCTACCGATGCCGCGCGGGCTCGTAGAATCCGGCGCGCGTTGACATCGTCCGTCGGGGTGGGCGGGGAGTCCGAGACGGAAGGGACTCTCCTGGAGCGCGAGCGCGAGCTTGCATCGGTCGAAAGCGCCCTCGGCCGGGCGGCGTCGGGCTCGGGGGGCGTGATGGTCGTGGAGGGCGTTGCCGGGATCGGCAAGAGCGCGCTTCTCGGGGTCGCTGAGCGGCACGCGCGTGACGCGGGCCTTCGCGTGCTCCAGGCGCGGGGCAGCGTGCTCGAGCGCGCCTACCCGTTGGGCGTAGCCACCCAGCTGCTCGGCGGGGGGCTTCGGCTGCGGGAGACGGGTCGCGCAGAGGGCTCGACGCCCGCGGCGCGCGAAACCGTTGCCGATGCCGCCGGCAAGCGGTTCCTGGTGCTGGAGGCGCTGCTACGCCGGTTGACCCGACTCGGGCCGGCGCTCGTGGCCGTGGACGACCTCCACTGGGTCGACGCCGAGAGCGGGCGCTTCTTGGCGTTCGCGGCGGCGCGGGTGGATCGGTTGCCGCTTCTGCTGCTGATGGCCGCGCGTCCCGGCGAGCCCGGCGCGGACCACGAGCTGCTGCGCGCCATCCTCTCCACCGCCACCGTCCTGAGGCCCGAGCCCCTCAGCGTGGAAGCGCTCGACGCTTTGCTGAGCGCGCACGGCATCGCCACCGAGGACCGCGAGCTTGCCGCGGCCTGCCACCGCTCGACCGGCGGCAATCCCTTCCTGGCTCACGAGCTCGCGCGGACGCTCGCGGCGCGCGCGTCAGACGGCATGAGTCAGCCGAGCGCGGCCGCGATCGCATCCGCGACACCAGCCGGACTCGGCAAGGCGGTGCTGGCCAGAGTGGGGGCGCTGTCAGACGCCGCGGCGGCCGTCGCCGGCGCGGTCGCGGTCCTCGGCGGGCGGTCCGAGCCGCGGCTGGTGGCGGCGTTGACAGGGGTTGAGCAGCACGCGGTGGCAGCCGCGGCGGACCTCCTGGTCGACGCCGGTGTGCTCGCCGTCGGCCGGCCGCTCGAGTTCGTGCACCCGCTCGTGGAGGCCGCCGTGTACGAGGATCTGCCGCGCGCCCGCCGGGAGGCGACGCACCGCGCTGCGGCCAGGCTGCTGGCGGGCTCGCCGCGCGACGACCCGGACCGGATCGCAGCGCACCTTCTCAACACCGACCCGAGCGGGGACGCCTGGGTGGTGCAGCAGCTCGAGCGGGCCGCGCGCCGAGCTCTCGAGGCCTACTCCGCCGAAGCGGCGTGCGCGTACCTCGAACGGGCGCTGCGCGAGCCGCCCGATGACTCCCGCTCGGTGGAGCTGCTGACCCTGCTCGGCGAGGCGCAACAGCGCGCGGGCGCGCCGGAGCGAGCGATCGATACATTGCGCGCCGCGCTCGAGCGAGCCGAGGGCCCCGTCGCCCGGGCGCTCGTCATCGCCCGCCTTCAGCCCGTGCTGACCCACGCCCAGCACGGCGACCTCGGCGCCGGGCTGCTCGCCGGGGCGATCGCGGACCTGCCGGCTTCCGAGCGCGAGCTGGGACTCGAGCTCGAGTCCCAGCTCCAGATGGCCGGGCTGGTGCACATGGCGGCCGCGCGGGCGACCGCCGGCCGCGCGCCGCGCTTCACCGTGCCCGCCCGCGCCCCCGCCAGCAGAGGCGAGCGGCTCGCGCTGGCGGTGCAGGCCAGCGCGCAGACCGCCCGCGGCACCGCGGAGGCTGCCGGCCAGCTGGCGGAGCTGGCTCTCGCTGACGGCGAGCTTCTGGCCGATGAAGGGCCGGAGTCGCCGCTCTTCCACCTCGCCGCCTACGCCCTGATCCACTCGGAGCGGTTCGCCGCCGCCGAGCGCGAGCTGGAGGCGGCGATCGAGCTGGCGCGCAGCCGGCGTTCGGTGCTCGGCGAGGCGATCGCACGCGGCGTGCGCGCCGAGGGCCGCTACCGCCAGGGCCGGCTCGAGCAGGTCGCCGCGGATGCCGCCGTCGCGCTCGCGGCCACCCGCTACGGCCTTCGGTTCGGCCCCCGGCCGGCAGCCGGCGCGCTGGTGATGACGCTGGTCGATCAGGGCCGCCCGGTCGAGGCGACCCGCGCCCTGACCGACTGGGGCTTTGACGGGGCGCTGCCCGCGGCCGCCACCAGCGTGTGGCTGGCGCACGCGCGCGGCCGGCTGCATGCGAGCCTGGGCGACCATGAGCGGGCGATCTCGGAGTTCGAGCTGTGCGCGCGGATCGAGGGCGGCTTCGAGATCACCACCCCGGTGCTCGCCCCCTGGCGCGCCTCGAGAGCGCTCTCGCTGGCCGCGCTCGGCCGCCGGCGCGAGGCGAGCGAGCTCTTCGAGCAGGCGATCGCCCGCGCCCGCGCGTTCGGCGCCCCTCGCGCGCTCGGGATCGCGCTCACCGCCGCGGGACGGGTGACGGACGACCTCGAGCTGCTGGACGAGGCCGTGTCGGTGCTCGAGGCCGCGCAGTCGCCGCTGGAGCACGCCCGCGCGCTGCTCGCCCTCGGCGCGGCGACGCGGCGCAGCGGCCGGCGCGCCGCGGCGCGACCGGCGCTCGAGCAGGCCCTGACGCTCGCCCGCCGCTGCGGGGCAACCGCGCTCGCCGAGGACGCCCACCACGAGCTCCTCGCGGCGGGCGGAGCGCCGCGCAAGCTCACCCGGGCCGGCGCCGACGCGCTCACCGCCGCCGAGCGGCGCGTCGCCGAGCTCGCCGCCGACGGGCACACCAACAGCGAAATCGCGACTCGCCTCGTGATCAGCGTGCGGACCGTCGAGGCCCACCTCGCCCACGCCTACCGCAAGCTCGACATCCATGGACGCCGCCAGCTCGCCGGCGCCCTCGCTCGCCACCCTCAGGTCGGGTAGGGGGAGGAGCGTCCGCGTGGAGCGCTCCTGTAGCGCTTCCCTCCGGCGCTGAGCGGTCAGGTCGCTGGACTGCGCTTGCCCCAGCAAGCTTGCGCCAGCAAGCTGCTATACTTGCGCTGTCAACCAATTCAGGCCGCGCTGCGGCGCGGCGACAGGAAACGGAGCAACTGATGAGCACCACCAGCACCACGACCATCTCCACCGCGATTCCGGCCGGCACCTGGAAGGTCGATCCGGCGCACTCGAAGGTCGGCTTTGCCGTCAAGCACATGGGGATCGCCACCGTCCGCGGCGAGTTCAAGCAGTTCGAGGGGACGCTTGAGGTCGGCGAGGATCTCTCGAGCGCCAAGGCCTATGGCACCGTGAAGGTGCAGTCGGTCGACACCAACGAGCCCCAGCGCGACGAGCATCTGCGCTCGGCGGACTTCTTCGAGGCCGCGGAGCACCCGGAGATCCGCTTCGAGTCGACCAGCATCGAGCCGCTGGATGAGGAGGAGTTCCGGATCACCGGGCAGCTCACGATCCACGGCGTGACCCGGGAGGTCGTCCTGCACGCTGACGTCCAGGGCACGGACATCGATCCGTGGGGCAACCAGCGGGTCGGCCTGGAGGTCACCGGCCAGCTCTCTCGCGGCGACTATGGGATGAAGTTCAACCAGGTGCTGGGCAGCGGCAACGTGCTCGTGGCCGACAAGGTCAAGCTCGAGCTCGACATCTCGGCCGTCAAGCAGTCCTAACGCGCACGCGGCCGGCGGCCCTCTCGGCCGCCGGCCCCACCCGCCCCATCCCCAGCACCCTCCGAGGATGAGACCATGACCCCGATCGACGGCATCCACCACATCAGCCTGGTCACCGGCGACGCCCGCGCCAACGTCGACTCCTACGCCCGCGTGCTCGGGCTGCGCCTGGTCAAGAAGACCGTCAACCAGGATGACCCGTCCGTCTACCACCTGTTCTACGCCGACGAGCACGGCTCGCCCGGCGCGGACATCACCTTCTTCGAGTACCCCGGCGCCCGGCCCGGACAGGCCGGCGCGGGGATGATCGCATCGATCATCCACCGCGTCGCATCCGAGGCGGCGCTCGACTTCTGGCAGCAGCGCCTAGGCGACGAGGGGGTCCCGACAACGCGCGAGCCGGGCCGCCTGCTCTTCTCAGACACCGAGGGCATGCGGCACGAGCTGGGGCATTCGCGCGCCCCGACGAGCCGCTGATCGCCCGCTCGGTCGGCGTCCCGGAGGAGTTCGCCCTGCAGGGCTTCGAGGGCGTTCGGGCCCTGGTGGCGGACCCGGCGTCAAGCGCGGCACTGCTCACCGGGGTGCTCGGCTTCTCCGAGCTCTCCGCCCGTGAATGGGAGGCTCGCGGCGAGCGCCGCGGCGGGCGCATCCATCTCGAGGCGACGAATCGGCGCGGGGTCCCCGGCGCCGGCACCGTCCACCACATCGCGTGGTCGGTCCTTCGTGCCGAGCTGGGGCACTGGCGCGAGCGGGTGCGCATTGCCGGCGCTCGCCCGACCGCGATCATCGACCGCTTCTACTTCGAGTCGGTGTACTTCCGCGAGCCCAGCGGGATCCTCTACGAGCTCGCCACCAGCGACGGCGCCGGCTTCGCGGTCGACGAGCCAGCCGAGAAGCTGGGCGAGACCCTGGCGCTGCCGCCGGCCTACGAGCACCTGCGGGAGCGGATCCAGCCGATCCTCACCCCGCTGCCCGACATCCGCCGGTGGCGTCCGGCGCCGATTTCGGCAGGGGCGTGAGAGCGATGAGCGCCCATGTCACCGCGACGGCGTCCTACGAGCACGTCTACCGGCCCGGAGCCCGCCCGTGGACGCTGCTCCTCCTGCACGGCACCGGGGGGGACGAGCACGACCTCCTCCCACTCGGGCACCGGCTCGCGCCCCAGGCCGCGCTGCTCTCGCCGCGCGGCAAGGTGCTCGAGGCCGGCGCGTCTGGCGGGCGCCCATCCTTGTCCTGGGATCGCGGGGTTTACCTGCGGCTGGCTGTCGGTCCCGCTCGACCACGCCGGTCAGGCGCCGGGGACCCTGCGCCTGGCGGTGGGCGTCGAGAACGTCGTACGGCCGCGGCACGGGACGCTGCTGTTCCTGACCGGTGGGCCCGGCCAGCCGGGTGTCTCGCTGATACCGCGAGTGCGCTCGCGACTAGGGCCTGCGCTCGACGGCTACCGACTGGTCATGTTCGACCAGCGAGGAACGGGAGCCGGTGCGCTGCGCTGCCCGAGGCTGCAGGCGGCGGCCGGCGGCTCGGACCTCACGCCGGTGCCGCCCGCGACCGTCGCCGGTTGTGCGCGCGAGATCGGCCCGGCGCGCCGCTACTTCAGCACGCCCGAGACGGTGGTCGACATCGAAGCTCTGCGGGTCGCGCTCGGGGCGGGTCGGCTGACGGTCGACGGCGTCTCCTACGGAAGCTACGTCGCCGAGCGCTACGCGCTCACCTATCCGCGGCGCGTGGCTCGGCTGGTGCTCGACTCGGTGGTGCCCCAGCAGGGCGTCGACCCTTTGTATCTGGCCGCGATCCAGGCGACCGCGCGGGTGCTGCGCGACGCCTGCGCGCAGCAGCGTTGCCGCTGGGATCCCGCGGCTGATGTGCGGGCGGTGGTCGAGGCCGAGCACAACGGACCGCAACTGCTGAACGCGCTGGTGGCCGAGAGCGTCGCGGTTCCCTCGTTCCTCGAGGTGCTCGGACCGCTGCACGACGCCGCCGCGGGCCATCCGCAGGCGCTCGATCGATTCCTGGCCGCGATCCCCACCTACGAGAGCGCGTCGGCGGACTGGGTCAGGCCCCGCGATGCCTGGTTTCACGACCGCGCCGACTTCCAGCCGCTGGAGCAGGTGGGGGCGATCATGGCGAGCATCGCCCTCGACGCCGAGGTGGGCGCTCAGGCGGGTGACGTCGACGAGCTCTTCGGGCGTCTCGAGGAATCGGGTCGGCTTGCCCGCATCGATCCCTCTCAGCCGGCGACGATGTACCGGTCAACGATGTTGAGCGCACGCGAGCTGCAGGCGTTGCGGCAGATCGAAGATGTCGTCAGGCTCGGTCGGGCGCTGCTGGTCGAGGCTGACCGGATCGTCCTCGAGCAGGGGGAGGTGGAGACCAGTCAAGACGTCCTGCACGTGGATTGCACAGCCTGCGGTTTGCGCGACGCCCCCGCCGTGCCGATCTTCGGATCTGGTCGGATCGCGCTCCAGCAGGTACGGGACACCTCGCCAACCTTCAACGCCGCCCTCACCGCCTTTGTCGAGTCCCACCTTGACGACGACGCTGACAAGAACCGACTCTGTCCACCCAACCCCTACCCCACCACCGTCGGCGAGAGGCCAGGGATGATGTCCCGCACCTGGAGAGCAGAGCGGCGGTGGCGGAACGTGCCTGACCTCCAGGCCTGGGTGTGGAGGAGCAGGCTGAACCTGCTGCACGGGCTCCCGGATCACGCGGCCGAACCGGCCGTCCAGGCAGCGATCAAGCGCTACCAGGCGCACGTCGACACGGCGATCGAACGGCTCGAGCAGTTCAGCGGAACGGAGAGGTCGAGCACGGTGAGCGCGGTATGACCCTGGGAACCGAAGCGGCGGCTCGCGTAGAGTTGCTGCACCACTAGAGAGAGGAGTAGGCGGATGTCTTGGACCATGAAGGGAAGCTACTTCGAGACCTGTTCGTGTGACCTCATGTGCCCGTGCAACATGTCGTTCGACCACGGCGCGACCAACGACTACTGCCGGGTCACGCTGGTCTTCGACATCGCCGAGGGGGCGATCGAGGGCACGGACGTCAGCGGGCTTGCGGTGGCGCTGATCGCGGACACGCCGAAGGTGATGACCGAGGGCAACTGGCGTGTGGGCATGTTCATCGACGAGCGCGCCACCGACGAGCAGATGGAGAAGCTCACCGCCGTCTTCGCGGGGCAGAAGGGCGGCCCGATGGGGGGCCTCGCGCCGCTCGTCGGGGAGGTGCTCGGCGTCGAGCGCGCACCCTTTACGGTCGTCGAGGAAGGACTGCGACACAGCGTCCGGATCGGCGACGCGATCGATTTCGAGATCGAGGACATCGTCCCGTTCGGCGTCGAGACCGGACAGCCGGTCCGGCTCGTCGGGATGTTCCATCCCGCCTCCTCCGAGTTCAACGCCGCCGAGGCCAAGCGCTCGAAGATCAACGCCTTCGGCATCGAGTACGAGGGCAAGACGGGAATCTCGGCGTCCGAGTTCGCCTGGGCCGCCTGAACCGATGATCAGCGTCCCGCACGCAGGCCGCGTCGACGGCGCCGGCTTGGCGCCGGCGTTCGCCGCCGCCCGCGCCCGGATCGGGCTGATCGCGCTGCTGTTCGCGCTTGCCGGCCTCGCGTGGTGGTCGACGGTCGACCGGATGACCGGCATGGACGCCGGCCCAGGCACCCGCCTCGGAACGCTCGGCTGGTTCCTCGGCGTGTGGACCGTGATGATGGCCGCGATGATGCTCCCGTCGGCGTCGCCGACCGTGGCGCTGTATGCCCGAATGGGGAAAGCGCGGGCCCCGCTCTCCCCGCTGGTCTTCGCCGCCGGCTATCTCCTCCTCTGGGTGGCTGCCGGAGTGCTCGCCTTCTGGATCGTCGCGGCGGGGCGCGACGCGCTCGGGGCCGCCCTCGCGTGGAACCGCGCCGGGCGCTGGGTGGCCGGCGGCACCATCCTCGCGACGGCGGTCTACGAGCTCACGCCGGTGAAGGACGTCTGCCTCGGCAAGTGCCGGAGCCCCCTCGGGTTTCTGCTCGGCTCCTGGCGCGACGGCCTCGCCGGCGCCCTCCAGATGGGCGCCCGCCACGGCGCCTGGTGTCTCGGCTGCTGCTGGGCGCTGATGGCCTCGCTCTTCGCCCTCGGCGTGATGAGCATCAGCTGGATGGCATTCGTCGCCGGGCTCATCACCGCGGAGAAGACCCTCCCCTGGGGCCGTGCGACCACCTACCTCACCGCAGGAATCCTCGTCGTGCTCGGCGTGCTCCTCATCGTCGCGCCGGATGCGATCCCCGCGCTGACGGTCCCGGGCGAGACGATGTCACGCATGAACAGCTAGCACCCCCTACGCCTCCCGCGTGGGCGAGGAAGCAGCCGAACCTGCGGTGTGGGCCGCGCACGAGACCTGCCCCACGCCGCGTGAATCCGGGCGGATGCAGTGACGGAGCCCGCTTCGCGCGGGTTCGGTGACTTCTGGCGCTGGCGGCCGCCGCGCCGAGACGGCCGAGTGCGTGATGTTCGATCGCGCCTCAGCGTGCAGTGCTGGTGGACAACCGAACCGACCTTCGGCGAGCCAACGCCGCCGTCGCGACGGCGATCGTCGCCACGGCCGCCACCAATGCTCCGATCCAGGGCAGGCTGCTGCCTGGACCGCCGCGCGGCGCGAGATCGACCAGCTGTCGCAATCCAGACGACATCAGCCTGGGCATGCGATACCGGACCCCATCGCGGAACTGGTCGAGATTCACGCCGTCGCTCCGAAAGCGATCGAGATTCGAGCCGGCCGCGATTCCGCTCACGTAGCCGTTCGAGAACTCAAGCTTGAAAGCTCGCGTGCTGGCCGGCGGCGCGCCGACACTTACGGGCCGCTGGGCGCTGTCGTAATAGAACGCGGCAAGCGCGTTCCGCACCGGCTGGCTCTTTATCGAGACGCATCCCTGGTCGCTACACAGCCTGACGTCGCCGGGGCGGAAAGCCTTCGCCGCGGCCGCCGGGCTGAACATCAGCGATCCGAGCAGAAGCGTGCCCACCAAGACCCTTCTCACGAACGCAAGAGTAGTCGAGAGGGACGGTTCACAATGCGGCGTCGATCGCTGTCGAGGACCGGTCGGCGGTCGGCGGCGGGACCCGCTTTCAGTTCTCGACACGCAGCTGTGCCAGCCGCTCCACCGCCCCGTAGCGCACCGGGGGCATGGCCGCGGAGGCTGCGGCGAGGGAGTCCACCGTCGCTTAGATGTCAACGATGAGTCTGCGGGCGCGGGCAGGTCCGTATCAGCAGACATTCGCCGAGAGGAGCCGCGATGACCGAGCCGACCACCCACACCGTCGGTGGCGCCCGCTCCACGGCCAGGGGTACGCATCGCCTCGGGAGTCTGCTTGCCGAGTCCGATGTAGTCCACGACCAGCCCCGCAGTCTTCTCATGGACGCGTCGAAGCGGTAGTGCCGGTTTTCCGCCAGCCTGTCCGAGCCCTTTCATCAAATCCACCGCGGTTGGAGCGACGCCGTCCGGTGAACCGCTCGCTCAGGGCTGAGAACGGGCGCTCTCAGCCGGCATCATCTACGGTGGTTGGGAGTGGGACGAGGCGAACGCGATAAGAGTGGCGAGGGGGCGCCGCCATCCGGCGGGAGCCTGCGCGGGCGGACCGACGATGAACGCATCGAGGCGTTCATCGCCGCGCTCGGCCGTCGCGTCAGGAGCGCTCACACGCTCTACCTTGTCGGCGGCGCGAGCGCGGTCATGAGCGGCTGGCGCGCCTCGACCATCGACATCGATTTTCGCCCGGAGCCGGACTCGGATGAGCTGATGCGCGCTGTGTCGGAGCTGAAGCGCACGCTGAACGTGAACCTGGAGACCGCGAGCCCGCTTGAGTTCCTCCCAGCGCCTCCCGATTGGCGTGAGCGGTCGCCGTTCATAAAGCAGGCTGGGGCTATCGAGGTCCGGCACATGGACTTCCGCGTGCAGGCGCTTGCGAAGCTCGAACGCGGGACAGGGCAGGACCTCGCCGATGTCGACGCCATGCTCGAACGCGGCCTGCTAACGCGCAGCGAGCTTGCGGACGCGTTCGAGACCATCCGTCCTTCGCTGTATCGGTTCCTCGCGGTTGATGAGGAGAGGCTCGCTCGCAACGTCGCCGCATGGACGACCAAACGGCCTTCATCCTGATGGGCTCGCCATCGCCGCACGCGCACCGCGAGGAGCTGCCAGGCCACGAACTGGTGCGCCAAGGCGTCGCTGACCTCGAAACCGGGCGAGTGAGCGTGGAGGCCCTGCTCCTATCCCGTTTCGCTGAGAGACTTCGTGCCGTCGGCGTGGTTCTACCGGGCGGGCCGCTTGCCGACCCGGAGCGGCGCATGTACGAGCTTCTGGACGCTCAGTACGGCCCGGGCGCGCACGGGGTCTATAACGCGATGACCCGACGGCTACTGTCCTATCTCCGCGCCGCCGCGGGTCCGCGCGCATCCTGACGAGCGGGGAAGCCCTCCTCGTGAGTGAGTCGACACTACCCTGACGAACTCGCCGACCACGGACCTTGAGGCCCTACGAGTCCGCCCGGACCAACGAGCGCGCTCCGAGTCAGCCGACCAGGCGGGACGTCGACGAGCGCGCGCTCCCCCGCGCAAGGCGGGACGCGACGGTCGGGGTGATCGGCTAATTGGCGGGCCGATACGCGAGGTGCACGGCGCCGTTCTCGTAGGCCTCGAACGCAGCGAGCGTGAACCTGCCTTCCAGTCCACCTTCGAACAGCCTCCTGCCGGCGCCCAGGGCCAGCGGGTAGACGAACAGGTGCAGCTCGTCGACGAGACCGTCGGCGAGCAACGCGCGCACCAGCGTGCCGCTACCGCTGAGGTAGATGTCGCCATCAACGCCTTCTTTCAGCGCGCGAATCGTCTCGGCGCTGTAGGCGCCGACGACGCTCGTGTTATGCCACTCGGGCTTGGAGAGTGTTGCCGAGACCACGTGCTTCGGGGTCTCGTTCATGAAGGGCGCGCCGGGGTCGTCCTCCGCCGTCCGCGTCGACCACGTCGGTGCGAAAAGCTCGTATGTGTTCCGCCCCATCAGAATTGCCTTGCTTCCCTGCATGATCTGGGCAATCGCGGCGCCCATCTTCGGGTCGAATCCGTACTCCATCGACCAGGCGGGATTATCGATTACGCCGTCCAGCGTGCTGAATTCATGTACCACGATCCCGCCCATCTCGATCTCCTCTCATATCGGGGCCAGCGTAGGCTCGGACTCTGTCGCCACCCAGAAGTCATCGAAGCCTCCAAGACACGCCGGTTTCGCTCGGCGAGTATCCCCAATGTCAAGCCCGGCTGAGAATTGACCCCGTAGCACCGGTTGAGAATTGACCCCCCTGGTGGGTGCGCCGGTCGAAAAGTGGACCACGGGGTGTCTGGACACGGCGGTATTTCGCGGAGCGA